>Ga0126339_10000296_pt1:0-10000 | contig 25130 bp, 11 predicted proteins | sample OrbTmetagenome_2_FD_92532 | JGI IMG/M metagenome (GOLD analysis project Ga0126339, IMG submission 92532) | Coral microbial communities from Petempiche,Puerto Morelos, Mexico - Orbicella T R C metagenome | ecosystem: Host-associated > Invertebrates > Cnidaria > Coral | place...
ACCTGAGAAGTAAGGTAGTTGATAAACAGTTATACTTCGTTGCCAGCCATTGTTAGGGTGAAAAATTTAGAACCAAAATAACGATTTTTTATCCAAGTATTTTAGCAACTTTTTGGGAGAGCGAACACTTCAGTGACAAAAACGTATAATGTACAACTGCCTGAACACCAATGTGCTTAAGGACTACCCAATTAAATCATGTGACGATTCATTTGGGAGATTACAATTGTTCTGTTTGCACATACTCTCCTGCGATCAGTTCACGTGTGGCAAATTGCGCAGTTGTGACCTCCCAAATGATAAATCACGTAGGCACCAGGGTGTTAATACGTTGGCCGAATTGTTTGTTTGCATGGTTAAATGTTTTCTTTTTCGTGTCGCTCTTTAGATTGAGTCCAAATTTGATTATGATTATTATTGCGGTTAGAAAAATGATGATTGCGTTAATTAGTTAGAACAGGCAGACTAGTGACAACAGAGCAGCTGCACAAGTTTCACTCACTTGGTATTCCAGAAACTATTTTAAGGGGACGGAGCACTCGCACTGCCCGGAGGACCTTCAGCGACTCAGATTCTTTGATGCTGTTGCTATCACCATCTCCTGAAATCTCCAGGTCAGATATCATACCAACCAACCTGTTAAATAACATATCAGCCCACATAGTAATAAGACTCGACCCATGACATCCTTGCACACGGCTAATCGCCTGAAATTTGAATCGACCAATCAGGATTCAGCAAGTTGGAAAAACTGTACTGTCCTAATGTCAAATACATGTTAACAAGAAAGGCATTGAAGTCGGGCATCGTTTCTCACTGGTGATGGCATCGAATATTCACGAAAAGGGAATTATCATAAAACCATATCAGATTATAAAAAATAAAAAAAAAAAAAAGATCAAACATTTCAGTGTCTCTAAGCTTTTGATTTGGCGCCAAAAAATAAGTCACCCGCGTTTGGCTCTTCGATGGCTGTCGCCAAATAGTTGTGTCATTTTGAACCAATTATGCTGTTTATCGTCCTTCTAAACCAAGAATTCTCAACTTAAGCATTAGAAGTGGCCAGAGCAACTTAGCAATGCCAATATTTAATGTTAGTTGCGAAGAAAAAGGCTATTATCGTGTCGTTTCGATGGGTCAGCTCGGTTTTGACAGCCGCTCGTACTGCGGGCGCAGCCGTCGTGTGCAAGGATATAATGCAGTTTTTACTTTGCTTGTGAAAGTTCTCGATCTAGAAAATGATTTTTTGAATGTGCTGTCATTCAAATCATTCTGAAGTTTAACATGGTTGAAAACAATAAATAGATAAAGACGAGCAAGCAACAAATGCACCACAAGCCTTTCCAGCTGCCGGTAATGTGACCTTGTCAATCAAAACAGTCTTTAGCACTAATATAGCCTCAGCCTAAAAATGGAAATTAGCTAGCAATAAAATACTAGCCTCGTGTAAATCTGCAAATTACGTGGGTTTGAACAGTCAATATATTAACAAAAATTGTTACACGTTAATTTATGTATTGTTAATCATTAGAAAATTAAGTTCGGAAAATAGTGCTTGCATTGCTAACCCGTCAGAGACAGCTGGGAAACGTATAAACAAGTCATCAGAACTGAACAGCTCGTAATGAATACATTTGGACAGGGGTGGGATATTATGAACGGAAAATCAGTCATAATACGGTCAATTTCAAACTACCAGTGACAGCTTCATTAAAGAGGAACTAAGTGTCCGGACATTGACGTCATCCGTCACCCATTGTATAATCGAGTTTGGACTCCGTGGGTGGAATTACGTCAAGAAAAAGAAGAAATTGATAAGAAATTAAGTTTGTATCTGGCAAGCGAACAAAAGATTTAAGAATTAAAACACCAGACAAGACAAATATGATGTGTTTCTGATAAGGACTATAAAGTCGTGATCTTTCGGGAAGTCCAATTTTCCCTTAGGGAGAAAAATGATAATCAATAAACCGTGAAAAGGCGAAGAATATATGCATAAACACAGGAAAAATATTGAGATGCACTTCACTCGAAAAAAGGTAGGCTGAAAATGTGGCGTTAGATATATTTTTAACCTACAGTAACTTGAATATGGGCATTAGTTATGATGTCGAGAAGTTAAGGCCAGAAATTTGAACATAAAAACAAGACACCCTTGCATCTTTCTCAAGACATAACACGAACACAATTCCTGATACAGCTTGATTCCTTTTAGCTAAAAGGTTATTTAACGCTCTTATAAAGTTGACTAATTACTGATTCACTTTGTCGATAAGCCAGCCTGTCACAGAAATGGATTATAAATGTCTTGCGGCATGATCACTCAAGGAAGAGGAAACGCAAAAGAGCAATTTAGACGTGATCCTAAAACAAACTGTCAAAGCATCAAACGTTTTCTCAGAGTTCAACTAAATTTAATAACAGCAAAACAATACCTTCTTACATTTGTAGGTCAAAAACGTCTTGTCACTTGCGTATTTTCCTCTTGATGCTATATATACCTCAAACTTCCTTTCTATGAAAGCACGTTCTGATATTTATCTAACCAGTTTTGCCTGCAATTTATTTTATGAGTTGAGTAAATAAGCGTTTTCATTTCGTTTTGAATTTCAGCGGAGCCCACAATTTTGCGGTCGAGTTGTTGCTTAGTAACAGGACGTTTCCCAATAGTGGCGACGTTTGGTATTTTCCGGAGTGTCTGTATAATTCACGGCAACAGGAAATTCGTCGGCTACCTCAGAAAGGTTTCTTCAAAAACGCTGAAATGTTTAATCTTGTTTCAGTTATTTAAATGTAGAATCAGATTAATATATCCGCAAAAAGAGATTTACGCTCGCAAGAATATTCGGAACATACACGTAAAAGATAAGTCACACATAAATATAACATCTAATGATCAATAAAATTGTTCCTTGTTGTATCCTTCGATTCACATTGAGACTTTTTACATTATCCGGCAAGAACGCAATTAGATTGTCGTTTGAACGAATTCAGTTTCCTTTCTGGGGTAAAACAATGTTCACACGGACAAGTTATATTGAAGAAAAAAAGGTATGGAGATATTCAAAATATCGCGATTACACATTTATATTATGGAAGTGTAGAATGCAAAATTTTATGTCGACAAGTCGCCCAAAAGTTTGAAATTTTTATTTCGAAAACAAATACGAGTTAAATGCAGATCAGCAATCAGTTAGTGAGGGGAGGACAGTAAGATAACCGAACGCATTCATCATAAACTATAGAGCAACCTTTCAGTTTTGACAGAGGAAGACAATGCACTTTTCATTATTGATATTCATATTAGAAACTAGATGTACGGAGGTAAAAATCGTGAAACCAAAAAGCCACAACCATATAAATTTGAGAAGCAAGTTATATGCTGGACGTGTACATGGCATAAATTGAAAAAAAAAATGTGTTCCCTCATGGTGAAAATGACACTTAATTTAGATTCTAAATCAGATATTTTGTTCCTATACAGGCCAATTTCCATAAGGGTTAATAAACCGCTAAAACAGATCGAAAAAAAATTTTTAATGCAATTCTGACAGCGGATAGAGTTTTCATGAACAATTAAATAAATAGCAAGAACTGTGAAATTCGCTGAGCACTATCTCAAAGACAATTTAACAATTTTTATTCCAGAATTAAACAAAGATTAAGCCACGTTTTTAAACATCTGTTTAATTTTTAATTTCGTCTTTACGCGGATCGATTTTCCTTCCAGGCTAAAAGATAACACAGGACCGGTAATCCTAACCAAGCTACTAAGAACGAGGAAGGTGTCCCTGTGGAGCTTTAATTTTACTTATCCTTGTTCGTCTAAAAATATCTTAACACGAGTTGTCTTGCCGATATATCAGATTCAACGCATTTGTGCTGCAGGCTTTGGATCTTGGCTTTCATTCAAGCAAGAAAGCTAAAAAACAGAAAACACGAGTTGTCTTGCCGATATATCAGTTTCAACGCATTTGTGCTGCAGGCTTTGGATCTCGGCTTTCATTCAAGCAAGAAAGCTAAAAAAGAAGAAATTTGACTCTTCTCAATTTTCCACCGGCCGAGCGCTGCAGTTGTGAACCGGGTGTGCATTGAAACAAAGAAAGCGACTCTTAAAAGCGCATGAAAAAGAACAATCAAGAACCATCCAGTCATTGTTAGGCGTTAGCATGCATTTATGTCCATTGTTCGCTTAATTCGTTGAACAGGCGATTTTTTGCAAATGTTTTATATTGTTAGCACTTACTGCTTAGCTTTTAAAACAATGCCAGTAATATTTATACGGTCCTTATGTTCAGAAACATCAAATAAATGAAGGTTAACAATGGCAAGATTGACTGCCGTGAGGAAAATACTTAGAGTTGGAACTATTGTAATCTGTATGCCGCTCGGCTCACCGTAATATCATTGGCACCCGATAAGAGGTCGAACCGAAATTTATAAGTATGCTATTCACTATTCTGCTCGAAAATTCATTCATTCATTCATTCATTCATTCATTCGTTCAAGGGCTACAAATTGTGAACTAAAAAAACTCTTTAAATCTTGTTCGTTCTAAAAGGTAAAGGGTATTTCGCTTTACAAAAAACATTTTAAAGCTAGCACCCGGCTGCCCGCAGAACATACAAAAATATATTTATATATAAAATATAACAGCCCGAAATTCGCATCTAACTTCACTGATAAGGAAAAGTCCATTTTAAAAAAAGCTCCTGGTTCGTGAATTTTCTTTTGCTCGTCGGATTAATACCATAACAACACAGCTGTGTGATATATATAGAACTTAATATTCGCCAGATTCTGCGAATGTTTTGCTTGTTTAGAATATTTATTCTGAAGACGATTTTATTGCCGGCGAAATGAGAGCAAATTTCAATAAGACCTGCTGGTGCATCCCTAGCTGATCTTAAACAAAACTCTTTGATAATTCATTCTGGTTTATTTTTTCTCGTCATTCGCACAACAGGAGTTCTTCTAAAATGGCGAGAGTAATAGAATCAGAAATCGTTTGGTTAGGTTTTTTTTCTTGAATTATGCCAAGCCGCTCTGTTTCCCGCGACCCATGAGTCATTCATCTGCAAATGAAATTTCCGGCCCAAATAGCATTGACAATAAAGACAGCTGAAGGAACAGAATGTTAATGTACGCAAACTCTACTGTCACTTAGATAAATAAAAACCTTACCCAACGACAACCACCACAAAATCCAAGATATTCCAGCCATTTCGCAGGTACGCATCCTTATGAAGCAGAAATCCATTAGCAATAATCTTCGTTGCAGCCTCAATACAGTAAATGATAACAAAATACTTTTCAGATTCTTCCTGTTAAAATTAAAGCAGAAAATCAACTGAAAAATGTTATAAATACATCGCCGTGGTGATAAATTCCCGTCAGCCGTAACACATACACTCTTTTGGCAATTTTCTTTAAATTTTGTTTCTTGTTCTTGAATTTTGTTGAAGTACTGGCTGCACTGAAATGGCTTCCTTAAGCAATTGCGCCGAGATGGAGTCCTCACTTAAATGGCATCTTTGGTTAGTGAAGACATTAAAATCATTTCTTACCAGTTTTTTGTTGCGATCTGTTGTATCTCCATTGGGTAGTGGCTCTTCCAACATTAGAACGACACAATTTGCGGCGATAGTCAGTAAAATGAAATATTCAAACTTTCTGGACTAAGAGTTAACGAAAACAGCAACACAGCAACCAATTTTGCAACTAATTTTTGTTACTCCAATATAATAAAAATAAAATAAGATAAAATAAAATGCAAAAAGAGTTGCAAGTGCCTAGGCGCTGTAATATAAACATTGAATCGTCAGGGAATAGAAACGAAAAATATCACGCAGAATTTCCAATCTGAAAAATTTAATTTTAAGGTTTGGAGTAATCGTATTCTACATCGTGTCAACATTTCTGATGACACGCTCTGGAAGTCGCCGTGATGATCTCGACAAAATCGCGGGCGATTCTGAACACTGATCGCGGGCAGACTTAAGGCAGCTTGAAATTAAAATTACATCAACCAAACCATGAGGTATCGGCAAGCCGTAAGGTAATATAGTTAAATATAACACAAGTGTCATGAACAAAAGGGACTAACTGATGAAAATTCAAGCAAAAATATATTAGTTACGATGATGATTATTTTTTAAAGTTCTTCAGCAAAGGATACTTGGATTCGACGATCTTTTTGCAGTAGAATCTTACAGGGTTGTCTTCCGGTAAACAGAAAAGCGCTTTCTTCGAACGGTTTGCATCATCGATGACTTGTTCCCCATAAGTGGACATTGAGCGATATTTGCGCTGGAAAACCTCAGTAGCCGCTCGTAGCTTGTTTTCTGAGTTTTTGATGGGATCTTTCGATTCGTCCGCCATGGAAACATTTGGACTTGGTTTTCCTTGTCACCTGTTATACGAAAAGAGCACGTCATGGAAAATGAGCAGGGAAGATTATTCATTCATCAAAATTCATCCTGAACAAGAAATCACCGAAAGAGAGCGCATTAATTCAGAAATATAGAAAAGCCGAACGTCTGGTCATGTAATTTGCATATTGTGTCCACCAATCAGCGCTTAGTTCTTTTATTACTCAATGAGATCAACCATCAGGCTTTGTAATTGATGGATATAGGAGAATCGCGGAAACTTCGTGCACTTTACGCCGTAAATACAGCTGCTGTGTGCTATCATATTAACGGGTATTTTGTGAACATTTGCTGACGTCCAATTTGATAAGCTTTTCACCCAAAAGCACAGAACATTCAAACGTGTTGCATTCACCACAATATTACTGAGCATTCTTCAAATTCGCCCGTTTAAATATTTAAGTAGAAACATACACACAAAATTTCGTATTATTAACGAGAAAGGATTTAACCTTCGGGGCATTGAAATTCACACCCAAGATAAATTCATTTTAACATTCATAAAAAAAATACTGGCAACGATAACAACCGTGCGCAGAGAAAAGAAAATACGACGGGCAATAACCTATTTTTTGTTCGCACAGAAGAAATTAAGCGCGCTTCAATTAATTCTGAAGATGTTAAATAATAATGATAAAAAAACATAAATCAGTCACGGAGTTTTAGCCGTTTAAAAAATTAACCCAAGGAAAGTTTATTTACAGGAAGTGACAGAATTGTAGCAAAAAGACAATCATCACGCACTAACAAAAACATTAACGTGGAAATTTTAAGCTTCCGCAGCAAATAGATAATTCTCATGGAAGGCTTATCGACTGAACTATTGAATACCTCGTTTAAAGCGCGGATTTGTAATTATGGTTTTATCGTTAAAAATCTATGTAATTAAGTGGTCTAGGATTATCCAAGGAAATACCGAAATCTCCGTTCTGTAACATTGGTTTTAAAATGTAATTAACGGTACCTTTAAGGATTATTACCGGCCCCAGATCAAACTTCAGAGAATATAAAACTGCCAGCTCGCTATTTTATCATGAAGAACACGAAGTACACATTCAATGTATAAAATCCGGGGTGTACCAGGCTTTTTCCGGCGAAAAAAACACAAGGTTTAGATAGCTCGCGGTTCTAGTGAAAAAATGAATCAAACAGGCCATTGTCCAAGAAATTGACGAGCGCAGTTACCAAAGAAGAAAACAACAACAATAAAACATTGTTTCCAAAATGAAGCAAAATCGGCGCAAACAAATTCATCTGAGCGGAACATTTGTTAACGTCCGTGACGACTGCTAAAGTAGACGGCCGGTAACCAGGCAGTGGGTCGCACCGGTTATGTTGTTCACCGCTGGGCGATAAAAGTGTCCTCGTATTAACGGCTCGAAACGGGTTAGGATCAAATTAAGGTACCTGTATTTACCTCTTTAAATGATGTAGATATCATAACAAGTATAATTTAATTCTGATTCGCCAAAGACTCAGTGAACACAACTGACACTTTTCATTACAAAATGTGCTCTGTTCTGTTCATATCATTACGTTTCTTTCTGTTCCTTATCATCTCATGAGGCATTAGTTTGAGTGTCTTACGTCCAAGATAAATATACTTTGCCCCCCATTTCATTTCTGATTTCTAGCTTTATGTTAACATTTCTTATGAGTTGTCAGTGTTCAGTAGAATCTACTAATTTAGATACGGCAATAGTTTTTAGCCAACAAACTAACCAGCTCACTAATCTGCCAGGTTATTTTATCGGTCTTCGAAGACAGATCTACCAAATGAAAGCAAGCATTATCTTTACCTTACATCTGCCATTTTGAACTCAATCTGACCGTTTTCTCCAATTTTCGACTTTCGCGGAATAACTTAAACGTACTGCGATAACATATGTGTAATGGCCAGGGTCTTATACCGCGATGCTGGTCACCCAACTAGTTTCAGCACCCTATAGTAATTAATATTTTGGTTGACCAGCTACCGTGTCGATAATTTTAACTTATGTCAGTATTTAACCTCACAAATTCTGTGTTACAAGTACATGTTTTCTTGCTTGTCTTGTCTTGTATTGTCTTAAGCGTGAAAAATATCATTATTATGATTGTGTAACACATAACCGTAACCCCTAGTGACTGAATAACATTGACTTTAAAAGAGACGGCCTTTAGTTATGCCTGAAGACATCAGATGCCTTCACAGATTTCTTGTGTCATGATAGAGAATCGGAAATACAGCCGGCCGAGCGAGCGGATTCCAAAAGTTCCTGCTGGACATTTAGTTGAGTCGTCGCTCAGTAGTTTTGTGCCGAAAAAGTAATGTTTTTTATTTCAGCTGTACATAAAATTTTGGTTGTAGCTTTTGTTTGCCAAGGTGTTTCCGAACCATTTTCGGCAAATGTTAACTTAAGCACGTTCTCAAACCAAGAATTTGTGAACAGTCAGTTGAGGGAGCTGTTGCGAGTTCAACCATACGTTAACTGTGCTAAATGTGTTCCTTGAGATTTTTCTTCGAGTTATTCCTATGGTAAGACTGCTCTCTAGAGTTAAACGCATGGTTTTTTGTTTCTCTATCGTGATGGCCTATTTTGTGAGTTTAATGGCAGACTTTTCATTATTTTTTTCTGGCGCAATAAAAAAATTGAAAAAAATCCTTTTTGATTTCATTTAATTTTCCGTGTCGAACATCCATTTCAAACCTCGAATTTTTAAGTGTATGCTGCCCGATTTCACCCAGGCCTAAGCACGAGTAAAAATGACAACCTTCAAAAATTAGACTGCAACTGAAGGAAAAGCCATTTTCTCTTCTTAATAAACTGGAAGTGTCTCATATCTATCCGAATACTAAAAAGATTTAGTTGTGTAATCCGGAGAGATGCCGGAGAGAAAAAGAGGAAATTCCTTAACAAAATTATGCCCAGAACAGAATACCTACAAGCTTCTGGTGCCTGAAGTGTGAAGTGAAACATAATATATAGAAAAAAATAACTGTAGAGCTAAACTAGTAGGGTGACTCGATCTGTAAGCATTGTTAACAGGCTTGACAGATGTTTCAGTAATTATCAGGGAAACAGTGACGTTGGGTTGAGGATCTTAGCAGCTGTTACACACAGCTAATGTCATGTGATACCGAATGAAATTCACATGTTCTTATGATCACAGATGTTTCTTACAGCTAACGGCATTACTGCAAATTCTGGTCCAGTTTGGAAATAATTAGATGGAAAAATTCAAATACAAAATTGGCAGTAAGAGGAATTTTTTTCTTTTCATTTATTTTCAAACAGAACAAATATGTAGCCATCTTGGTTCAACTTGCACACGGAAAGGTCCAAATTAATTCAAATCATAGTTCGCCACACTGCATTACATTTTGCCAGATTCCTATTGGTTTAAACTGATCACGTGATACGATAGTGTTTATCTGCGGAGAGACACTATCTGCCCATTAGTGGTGGACAATAAGACAATAGAATGTTTATGTCTCGGAAAAATCGGTCTGATACATGTAGTTGTCGTCCCTTGGAAAGTAACATGCGTCAGAAATTAAAGTGTTTGTTTGTTAACCCGATGGCAAA
>Ga0126339_10000296_pt1:12500-25130 | contig 25130 bp, 11 predicted proteins | sample OrbTmetagenome_2_FD_92532 | JGI IMG/M metagenome (GOLD analysis project Ga0126339, IMG submission 92532) | Coral microbial communities from Petempiche,Puerto Morelos, Mexico - Orbicella T R C metagenome | ecosystem: Host-associated > Invertebrates > Cnidaria > Coral | place...
GTTCCGGATATCACAAAAACCGAATCTAATAAGCGTTTTATTATATATTGAATGAAAAAGAAAATGGAAGTCTTGTTTTTGCTTCTTCACTGACGGCAAGCAACACAAAGCGCGGGAACTTGACATGATTAATCTTAGAAATCATGCACCGCGGTCATAGCTTGAGTATCCTTGACATGATTATTGTATAATCTACAGCTAGATGACGTCACTAGTGCTGATTTCGAAAATTCACTGGACGCTTTCGGCCAATCAGAAAAGAGATAGTGAGTTCAATGTATAATAATGGATTTAATCAGTCTTAAACCAAAATTATAATGAACAAATGCAATATTTATAGGAAGTGCTACCAATATGTAAAGTATTATCAATTATTTTTATTCGCTACTTTAGGGTGGATTGTCCGGTTGTGACAAAAATAACTTTCATTTCAGTTAGTTTCCACAAACGTTTCTCTAGCCGCAGCGGCTACAGTATCTTTTTCAGTGCAATCACTCACAGAGACAATTTCTTTTTTTGTCGCTTGATATTTACTTTTTATTTATCGAGAAATTATTCAAAGGCAATTATTCTTTTTCCCACTTAACGCTCAAATGTCCCCACATTCGGTGCAAACTCACCATAGTACTAAAATTTTCTTAGTGAATTTTGGATGATAGAATTTGATTGTACTCTGAGATCCAGCTTCGTAGTGTTATTCTGGAACAAACGGATCTATGTAAGGAAACTACGCGGTACTGAAAACATACAAATATATACAGAAAAATGTCGCCATAACTTACCTGATTAACCGATGAATGAGACTTGTTTGAACTGTCCTACATTGCTTCCAATCGAACTCCTAATCTGTTTTAAACCAGTGTATAATCAGAGCTTCATCGCCAGTCAGCATTTTATAGCCCGAAAATAATTTATGAAAATAAAGTAGCTCACAGATGTCGAGAGGTCACCAAGCGACCGCAAAACCTTGACGATCAACTGAAGCTTAAAACTTGCAACTGACTTTTGATTGATAGCCAGAATTTATTATTGCAGTGAAAGTAGTTGTTCCTCTATAAGAAGGACGCGATTGGTATGTTCAGAAACGCCAACTAAAAGAATTTTATTGAGAGATTTTATTTTTTATTCAACAGCTCTTAGAAATTTGTGTTTATTGAGAAAATATTTTGCAGATTCTCAGAATACACTTCAGTGAAGTGAAAGGGCGGTTGTCACGTTACACAAAAGATTGTATTCAATTGAGTGAATGAGGTGAAACTGGTGAATTAAAATAAAAATAACGCAAGAAACGATAATACCATTAAAATGCCGTAAATGCCAGGAATAGAGATCTTTAGAACATAGCAAGTGTATCTGCACGGTTTAAATCAACAGCACGAGCGTGCATCATAGTTCAACAGACGCACACCCCCAGCGTGCACTAAAAAATGAATGCTGTAAATCACCACTCTAATCAGAGTTCGTTTCTCCAACTCGAGGCGGGGAAAAATACTTGTTTATTACAAAAGTGGTGACTGACGGTGAAGATCTTTCGTTGGAGATTTTCTAGCACCACTCTAAGTATTAACAAACACAAACAACGGGGCGGAGAGAGACGGTTTATCTGTACTGCCCATAAAAGTGAGTATAATTTCACCACCGTAAACAAAAGCTGTTTCTGGTTTGCGATCGCTTTCCCTTTGTTAAAACAGAACTGGTTCATGCTTTAAGTTGTGCGAGTCCAAATAGCGCAGAATAGCACGCGAAGAGCTAGAGTTGCTCTCTGCTACGCCTCTGACAACTCTTGCGCTTCTCGCGTGCACTTCATCGTAACTCCATAGACGCACGCCAAACATGCATATGCATGCGATTAAATCAAAGCCGCCATCATAAAATGAACTTTCCATCACAATTGCAAAGTAAAATTCAAGCGAGATTATTTCGTGAGTAACATGTTAAGTAGATTGTCGACATTTAATATTAGTTAACAAGCAATTTGAAGAAGTTGCGTAGGCCTCACTGACCCCAAGGCGTCATTTGCCAGTTTTGGAAAAATTGCGCAACCGTGGTTATACTCTATCTTAAGTGGTTATTATTTACATGTACGTCAACCAACGTATTTCTTTTGTTGACAATGCAGATGATTGGTTATGCGAGGTACGAACAAAGTATGATTGCAATTAACTTTTTTCATATTTTTATTATTCATATTTGCTGTACGTTTTGGATAATATTTCTTTTTTTCAAAGAGCCTTTCAACTAAACAACCTCTGTAGGGTTGTTGGTGCAAAACAATCTGAATATCCTTCAGCTCTTTTCTAAAAAGAACGTTTGTTTTCGGATACCGTCAGTGAGAATTAGATTTTTAAGTCGATTGAACTGCCTAATGAGTGGGATGTCAAATATACACGTTTATTGCAGAACTTTGTTTATGCGGCACGGAGATCTCTGATAAACAATAAGTAACAACGTAACAACTAAGAATAGACCTGAAAACTAAAAGGTCCCTGGCTGCTGGATCGTAGAGCCCGAGCTGCTTAAAAAAGGTACTGCAATTTAAACACCATCTGGTAGATAACCTCCATTTATCTACACTTAGCAAAATTTCTTTTTAAATTTAATTACATTTCTTACGATACCAAAATTGCAATAAAATTTAATTGAACTGTATTCAAAGTTAAGCAAGTTATACACTTATACACTGCCTGCATACAAAACAGAAACAAAATTGACCTCAATCCTACTAAATGGCGGTATATGTTTGTTCGTGTTATGAATACTCTACTCGATAGACTAAATTATAAATACTCTACTCAAAAAAGCAAAGAGATTGGAAACAGCTCTTAGCGCGCTAAAATTATTTCAGCGGATAATTGAATGGCGTCAGTTAGTGAATTGGATTACTCTCTAAACAAAATGCCAAAACAAGTAAATTGCTCTGTTCACAGAACTAAGTAAAAGTGTTCGTCGTGAAAAGCATAATGGTAATTTCGTCTTTTTTCTGATTCTGTTTCGGCGTTTCTCAAATTGATCCCAGTAGGGCTTGCGTGATTAAGCTCCTGTTCTGAGGCGATGTCTCAGTTTACAGTTGTTGTAAAATGTTTTTCACGTCCTGTTTTGGGCGAGACCACGTGATGGCCTCTCCTTGCTTGATTGATATTTCACCTTCGCCATACCTGCTTCCTAGAATGGCTAACTCTTTGAGGCTAAGCGAACCTGAAAAAGTGACAACGTTAAAAGTATTCATTAGCTATTTATTTAGCAAATATGAAGTCAATATTTTACTTGGTCGTACACTTAGCTATGGTAAGGTGCGAGCCATAGACTTGATAAGCAGAGTCTACAGGACGCAGCGGTTAGTTTAAAACGAAATAACAAAGCAAAAATGTATATAAACTATGTTACGTTTATTCGAAATATGTTTCCTTTGTTGCAGTGGCATGCCTGTAAACTAGCTAAGCTTAGTGCTTGTATAGGTAAGTGCATAACCACTACAAATAAGATTAACATTTCTTTTCACATTTGGGAATAAATATTTAACTAAACTAACTAAGACTATATAACTGCTATGAAATATCTAAAAATGCATGAGAATTATCATATGGCTTGTGTTTGTAGTTGACATAACGCTCTGATGGACTAATTCTATAGCATTATTCTTCCGGGCCGGCAGAAACAAACCAAAAGGCCATATAGTAAACAACTTATTAACCTCGACTGTTCGGTTAATAAGTTGTTAATATGGACTTATCGACCGGGTCGTCGGGATAGTATTTGGCAGTGCGGTATTTTAAAACAATGTCGAAATGAACGCGCTAATTCAGTAAAACATTTTGTCACCTGATTTGACAGTGAATGTAAACATTTCTTCTTCTTCATTATCATCTTCTTCCCTGTCGTTTCCCTTCACGTATGCTCCCTCAATGGTCCCCAACGCTTTGGGCGTAAAAAATGGCAAATTAAATGGTATTGGGAACTTGGGCCAGAAAGTCAGAGTTGCATTGGGAGCGAAGTACTGTTGTCCTGACAGGGCGAGCGGGATGTGCCATAGTACCAGATGGAAGGAGTAATGAGAAGTGGCCCACGGGAGCCCGTCCAGTCCGTAACCATTACTGGAAATGAGCCCATGAACGTTCCATTGATCATTTAAAGTGGACCGCCAGTGATCGAGTGATTTCTTTGCTCGGTTCAAAGCAATTATGGGATCCGTGTCTGTAAGAACACAACAACAACAATTACAATTTAAGCAATTACACTTAAAAAGCTTTCTCTCTTTAATCCTTTAAGCGCTGATACCAACATTTAAATTTCCTCCACTGCTCTGCTTTCATTTCGTATAGCACTAGGTGACAAATCTTTACCTTTTAATCTTTGACGTTGACGTACAAATTCTCCTTACTGGTTCCCCTATATTTTTGTGTTGCTGGTTGAGACAAATATCGAGAAATCCTCCCTCAGTGATCAGTATGGCTACTCTTAAGACTCAGGACTTATGAATAATACGTAAAGATCAATAAGTCTATACTCGTATAAACAATACAGGAAAGGATTAACATCAAAAGGTTTCCTCCTCACCTAAATGCAGCATAAGAGAGGACCAGTCAGCATCTGCTCCCATCCAAACAGAATTATGCTTCGTTATGTTCTCCAACGACTTACATCCGGGAATGTGCCGACTTAAAATGATTGACGTATCCTCAGGAGTGATTTCTACCTCTCCCGTGTTCAAGACCTTGAGCCCAAAAGGAGAATCGTTCCTTTCAATCTCGCGCAACAAATGCTCTTTCAATTTACTGCGAGGGACTAAATCTCCCAGACCAAGACTATAAGCCCAAACTTGCCCATATAAGGAGTCAGACATGATCCACTCTGGTGAACCGTATTCCATGTCCCACCAGGCATGATAATACTGCTTTGCATTGTCCCACAGCTCGATATCGACTCGTTTCTGCGCGTGGTTAAATGATTGACGGACGGTCGATACAAACTTGGTATCATTGGTTATCGTCCCCAGCTCTTGCGCGGCACGAAGAGCCAATAGGTAAACAAAGGAATTATAAGCATCGTGGTCAAATTTATCCAGCGCTACGATGTCGTATGTGCTAACTTTTCTAAAGGGAAGTCCAGTGCCTAAAAGTAAAGAGGATTATTGCCTTAGTAGAAACAGGCGGTAATGTTTCTCAGTCTTTCAGCCAAACATGATTGTGCAGAAGACACAGCATAGAGTATTGTTCGCGATGCAATTTATAAATATTATAGCATATAAAAGAAGATGGCTAACCTTTCGTGGAATCTACCATGACCCACGCAACCGCTCGTTTTGCAGCCGGCCAAAGTCGATCGAGGGTAGCTTGGTCACCAGTCCACTGATAGTAGTGATAAAGTCCTACCACGAACATGGCTGTAGTGTCCGCCATAACTCGGCCACCTGCGTAATCTACCGGACAGAACATATTGAATCCAAAATCAACAAACTTATTATTAAGAATAAATTAAGGACCCTGGGCCAAGTTCCCGAGTTTTCCCGAGATCGGGATTGAGTTAATTCAAGATAAGCTGTAAGTTTAATTCAGCCCGTTCATAGACTTTTATTTTCTCTTTGCTCTGTTGAGGGCAAGTTCAAAATAAAAAGTGCACAGGATTGAAAGTGGTGAACACAACAAGGTGAAGTGAGTGACGCTCCTCGTACACATAAGAAAAAAAAAAACAGTAACGGCTGTGAACAGACAAGATAGAATTCAATGTCATGATTATTTTCGATGTTTTTGCTAATATCAAAACTTTCGGTTTGTGCTCATGTTAAGATTTGTTTCCATAACTTTCAGAATACCATGACTTTCAGAATACATGTGATCCCATGTACCTGTAAATACATAACATTAGCAATCAGCGTTCGTCTCATTTTATCATTATACCACGGTAACCGGATCGTTCAATATCATCAAAGAATCTCTTTTAAAGATTAAACTAATTTATTTATTTATTTATTTACTAACGAATTGAATAGATCAGCGCGTGATGAATTCACCACGAAGAAGCAAAATCCTTAACAGGCTTCCAGTCCCCTGACTGGCATCTCTGTTGATTACTCCATACATAACCGCTATGTTAATTTTTTCACGTGACACATGAACACAAAAACAATATTCTTACCCAGCTTCCCTGTCGGTCCTAGACAACCAGATGTGAGTGCTTCCTGTAGCATACCGCTGGAATACTGATTGTCGGCCCAAGATATCAACAGATCTCTTACAAGTTCTAAGCAAATAATATAACAGCAAAATTATTACCACTGTGGTCAAGTATGTCGTTCTTGAAAATGAGGCTAACAACGCATAAGCGTTACCAATACGATAATATAAGAAAATAGGAGAAAAAAGTAGAATTCTCTCTCACTTCGATAAAACAATTCAGTGACCTTCCTAAGGGTTTAAGGGTACACGTTCTGGGGCGAATTCAAAATTGTTGTAGTTGTGCAAAATGTAAGCAAATTAAAAACAAAGCCTTGAGAATGAGAATGAATAGACCATATTCGTATACTCGGTATTGGACTGGAACTAGCTTGCAGTTGAGGCTAATGCGGGGAGTCTTTTCAAATGCAAATGAATGATATTCCTCTCCATGAGCCTCCAGTGCAAGCTAGTTCCAGTCCAATACCGAGAACACGAATATGGACTGCTGTCAATGAATATAGACAAAGTTAGTTAGTTATGCTGCGTTCGTAGGCGGGTAAAATACATGTACACGTAATGGATTATCGACTTACAAGTTTACAAGATTAGTTGAAGTCGATATAGAGACAACTTTTGAGAAGCTGAAGCTTTGAGCGCTAGCCCTAACGTAAAGTAATATAAAGACACCTTGACCCATCTACTCACATAACCAACATTGTGAACTTTGTAATTTGCAGTCGTTCTTTTGGAAAAGGAATAAAACAAAATTGTCTGCATTTCCAGGATAAAACAAATGATAGCTAAACATTACTTGACATACCAGGAAAGAAAAGCGTAGAAGGAATGATTCTCTGCATGTCATTTTGAATGGTGTCGATATCATTGCAGTCAAAGGCCTCCCACTGACGCCATCTTCCATCTTCTGCCCAGAACCCAGACCTCCAGAAACTCATACTGTTAACAAGCAAGTCCTTCAGCCAATCAGGAAGCTGGTTGACTTTGTTTTCTTCCGGGCTATTGGGTACATGCTTGACTTTGTCGTTGATCGGTGCCTTTTTCACTGGCTCAGACCCGACGATCGGTTCATGCCACGACTGAATATCGATTACCGATTGAACCAAATCATTGCGCATGTGCTTAGCGACATCCTGACTGGATTTGAACATGGTGGAGTACAGATTGCCAACATGGACTTTGGCCACATCACGGTGAGGATAATACCACGACATGATTAACGTCAGGGATTTTTTCTCGCCAGGTTGAAGTTGTGTCTTCACAGATGCGGCGCCATACAGGCCAGTTTTATTTAGTGACTTAGGAACTCCAATTTCTCCTAAGAGTTAAAACGAAAATAATTCATGATAGCCTGGATGACAAAAGTAAGAAGCTTGAAAATGAAACTAAGAAACCGGTTAGAGACGACATTAATTCCCTCGTTTGAACTTGAGTTAGGAAGAATGGCTCAGTGCACTAGTCCAGTACTAAGATAGCGGCCCAATTTTTTAAAAGAAAAATATAAACCATTTAATTAGAGCTTGAAAGGTACGGTAAATAATTTTCTGTTCTGTCGAAAATACAAGATTGCTTAAAACGAAATGGGTGTTTCTGTTTTTATTTACAGTTCAAACTGAATTTACTTTCAGTTTCTTTTCCTTCCTGGAATAATCTGCATTACGTGTACTTGCCAGTGTTAGAGAAGTTCGCCCAGATTTCACGAAAGTCGTCCGCTACTGCAAAAGATCCCAAGCGGTCATCATTGTCTACTGCATACAATGTCGCACTTCCACTCTGGGGGAAAAAGCCAGGCCTGTGACATGTCAACATGGAGTCTTGAACGTTCCATTCTCCCTTAAGGCCTGATACAATGCCGGTGGCCCAGGCGTGAAGTGGCATTTTGTCCTTCAACAGGCACGAGGTGGGCCCATTGGTTGTCCATGACATACATTTGGGCATCTTAGAACACGCATGCGCGCAATCTGAGGGTTTAATCATCCTGTCAAGAAAGTAATACATATTGAAAATAACTTTCAGGTATGTCAATGGATGAACTAAAAATAGCAGAATAGCAGAAAACGATTTTCCGAGGTAGCTCATTCATTTTTTTATGGTGTATAAGCTAGTCTGGAAAAGTTATCCATTCATTATAAAGGAGATGAACGAATTTCATAGTTTTTTTTTTTTTTGGAAATCTTAGTTTTAGTTTTATTGGCTAAGTTAGTTAGTTTATTTACAGTAATGATTGTAAGGTACATTTGAATACTTATGTTTATTTATTTATTGCATGACTTAAAAAATTACTTTATTGCGATTATCTGATAGTAGGCGATAACATAATAATTGAGTAATCGTATGAAAACTTGATTAATCAAGAATTTATACTCTCGTGATATGTGAAAGTTCCTGAGTTTCTCAAATATCTCTCTTAGTGTAAATCCTTAATTGGACTCGCATTCATACGATTATCTACACTAATTTTAGCGCTATACAAATTAATCTTATTAATTCATTTTGCTTGCTGAATAATGAGATATGCTTTTATTGAAGTGTCCATAGGAGACATAGCTCAGGGTTTAAGATTTTACCAAACTCGACATTTTTTCAAGCTCTCTGAAGTTACGCTTATACTTGAGATGTCACGTTTACGCTAATAATCTAACAGTGACACACCTAGTGAATACAACTTCGCCGTAATTATCGCCCACTCTGATGGTGTCTTCTTGCTGCCCGAGAGGTAAGTTGAACATGAACGATACATCCAGAGGTTTATTAGCTTTATTGCGCATGCCCAAAGTAAAGGCAACTGCGGGGACCGCGGACTTAAAACGATCTCTTACGTGGAATGATGGGAAGGCATACAGACTCATGTCAATATTTTCTGTAATGGAACCACCTGTGAATTAACCAAATGAAAAGAAAAGATTTACAAGTAACATTAAAACTACGATTTTGAGTTGCCTTATGGTGTGTTCTAGCAGAAAGCATTTACCACCCACAGGGCCAATTGGAACATAACTGGCCATGGGCGTGGGGAAACATGGCCGAAGTAATGGATGTGGTCTGTATCCGGACAATTCCATCAGGGTCCTTCAGATAATTTATTTTAACCCACATTTATATCAGGCAAAACCAAATAAAAGTGTTCACATTCGGTCAGAGCAAACCTTTATGTTGCAGTGAGCCGACTGACACAAGAAGCAAAAACAACTTGTCGCGTTTTGTTCATGATTGCGCTTTTCAAAAAGGAGTTATAATTGTGATACATTCAGCACAGGTGGATAAAACATGAATAAGAAAAAAGCCCAGTTTATTATGTGCTTATAATAGACGCAAGTCAGATTAAAAGATTGTTTATGTAAATAAGGCAAACTATTTGCTTACCAGGAGTCAGTTTACTGACAGGGAATGACCCGGAATATGACAGACTCTCTACACCGGGGTACCCATGTGGGGCATGTATTCTCAATAGCGCTGCCTCGCTCTTATTTTTGTCTGGTTCTGCTACTCTTACACCAAAAACAGCAAGGTTCAGGGCTCCCTTGTTGAGTTTTGCCGAGCCCCCAGGGGACTGGTTTTCAATTGTCCATTCATGTATCGTCCCGTCCGCGCGTAGTTCAAATGAACCAGTGCCCAGCCCTCCGAGAGGCACAGCCGAACGCATGCCGGAGGGTGGATGTTTGGTACTCTCACGGTGCACTATCCCGGATGTACAGTGTTCTGAATCTCGGATTGGTGTTGGTATGGCACTCTTAAGCCAGCAGCAGAAAGAACCTGTAACAGAGTGAAACCTTTTGATCAAATCAATGTCTTGCGAACTCTACGCACCAACACTTTTAATTATTCATGATTGAAAAACGTTACGCTGGTTGAAACATGTAAAAATGTTAGTAAAATTCTTTTTGTAAAAGTCCCAACGTTTCGGCTAAAACTTCAGCCTTCATCAGGGGAAAGTGACAAGGAATTTGTTGAAAAGGCACGTTCTTATACTATGCAAATCGGTAAATCGGAGCTAATTATGTTCTGTCCCTTAGGGCTCAATTATCAAGATTTTATGAACGTTTTATGGAACCTAGCGTCAGCATTGTGGTTACTTGAAACCTGGAAGAAAACTACTCAAACTTAACGAAGAGTGTAGCATTTGACAACAATAATAACTTCTTACATTGTGCCCATGCTTGAAACTGCAAGCAAAGATTAAATTTCATTATTAAATTATTGGAATGAAACTAAGACTCAAATAAAGAGTACCGCTGACCTTTAGGACAGTTGGCAGTGTCTGCCTGCTGGAATCTTAGTGTCCAGGCCTGGCAGCGTGGCTCTTGGCAGCAATATTTCTCACAGATGTTAGCATTGTTTGTCATGGTACTTCCTTTTATGGACATGACTCGGAAGCTCAAGAACACGTCTCCTCGCAGATCTGTGCTGTTCATCCGCACAGAGGAGTTACACGTGTGATAGTTCTTCGGCATCTCGTACAAGTATGAATATGGAGAGAATAAGTCATTGTTCCAAGAGGCACGAGTCTAAGGAAAAGACAAAAATCGTACTTGGAATGGTGACCTGGGTAAAATTTAATAAATGAAGAGGAGTTTTCAAGTGCGTAAGTTAAATACTCGGCAATTAAAATTTCTGAGTTCCCAGTGGTAGTAGAAACCATGACTTACCAGACCGGTTTGACTCTCCAAGCCCTGGACTGGTGATAAGTATGTTTCAATCAGATTACAAGTTAAAGGCAACAAAGAAACATGTCAGAGAGTCAGTGAGCATTACTGTTCTTTAAAGTAACTCCGCGAGGTCTTGGTGTAATATGTACAGGCAAATTAAAATCATAAGAAAGTTTGGAAGTTTCCTTCGACTTCTACATAAATTTGATTTAAGTTAGACGGTACCTTACCAAGTTCAACTTCCATTTTCCTAGAAACAAGAACATCTTTCACGTGCGAGTTCTATCTTTCATTGTTGTTTTGCGTCGAACAGCTAGGAAATACACGAATATCGATAATCTCCCGGCAGATCCAGTAGCGAATGAACGCCGTTGATGAATAAGACTTCTTTGCTTTGCATTGTGGTTCGCGCTGAGTAAATGCAACCTGAAGGCAATGACTTTTACATTGGGGATCAGATTTTCTTACCTTAGACACATTATATTCCTCCACGTAGAGCCCACACTGTTTGAGATACACAAACCTACTCTCCTTATATACAGTTGAAGGTCCGTTCAAGAATTTCAGTTTCTCCAGTTCCGTTAACAATTTATCTTTCTTAGCTTGTTGGCCAGCTGAAACAGAAAAAAGGAATTAAAACAACTGTCAATTTCATGCTAGCGTACAAGGTTCTCAATTACTGGAACTTTGATTTGCTGTGGGAATAGCTTTCCTACTGAGAGCGGGTAAAAAAAAATCAAAGTAACTCACTAATCTAACCGACAATGACACGCTTATGATTAGATGATTACGGGCACAGCAGTTCAACTATTCTTGAGAACTTTCTATGCGATAAGCCGCTAGTATGATTTCTGCTGTCTAGTCCAGTTATTGTGTTAAAAACGACACAACCTAGCTGATAAACTGAACACGTCTCACTTGCCTTTTCGAGATTCGTTTTCCGTTTCTGATTGGTCATCCTTCTCTTGGTCTTTCTCAAAATGTTCTTGTTTTCCTTTTTGTTTAGTTTGGATTTCCTGTCTTTCAAGTTGTGCCATTCTGTTCAAAATCAACTCCTCCAACTTCTTCCCTATTTCTAGCTGAGTCTTATCAAATGGCTCTTGATTGTCTAAGACGATCTTTTCACTTTGAGTTTTATCTGGCGCACTGATCGCCTCATGCTCTTGTTCAGTTTCTTTACTCGCGGTATCATTGACTGAGTTCTCCGCCGCAGTATCTTCCTTATCTGATTTCGACTCAAGGAGCTTTTCTACTTTAGAATGCTCGTTATTGGTCGTTTTATTAACCTTTTTTCCAGTCGGAGTTAACTCTTTCATCTCTTCTCCGAGAATAGCAAGTTTATCGCCGTTTCCCTTTCTATTCCCGTGGGTTTTTTTCACATACTTCCCGCTCGGTTTGCTGGGTGACTTTCCCATACCCATACCCCAAGGTTTTAGACTTTTCAAATCCTTGTTGTACTCGTATTTTCTTGCTTTCTGAAGTCTATACAATTTCTCTTCGGTGGCATTATACCCTGCCGTAGTTGATTTTACTCTGCTCTTACGACTTTTATTGCTGTGATGTTGCTTAGGAGTTTTCTCGCTATCACTTGACGATTTTTCCTTCTTTCGCAATTCAAAATCAATAAACGCCGATCCAGTTTCGTGCTTGCTGACAACATTGTAAATCGTTTTCACTTTTTGTTCTTCTTCCTTTCCTTTTGGCCCCCTAGCTACCATGTCTAAATCTTTTTTAGGCGCCGCATATCTCCATACTTTGTGCAAGTTATGTTCAACTTCTCTCAAAAGTTCGGTGTTCACTTCCCCAGAACCACTGGC
>Ga0126339_10000298_pt1 | contig 25058 bp, 17 predicted proteins | sample OrbTmetagenome_2_FD_92532 | JGI IMG/M metagenome (GOLD analysis project Ga0126339, IMG submission 92532) | Coral microbial communities from Petempiche,Puerto Morelos, Mexico - Orbicella T R C metagenome | ecosystem: Host-associated > Invertebrates > Cnidaria > Coral | place: Petempiche,Puerto...
AAATGATATTGCCTGACATTTTGAATTGGTAAAAAGTCAAGGTTGTTCAGACGGTTTTTCCAATATTCTGTAATTTGTCATTCTTCTAAATATATTAGATTAGCTCTGACAGATTTTAACAAAGAATAGGGTGTTTTTAATATAGGAATTGAGTGAGGTTACAACTGAGCCAAATTTTAAAAAATTCACCGAAGGAAACGCGAGAAAATTCACTGTTAGTTTTGCTTTTTGTGCTCATGTTGACGTCATAAAATATCGGAAAACGCTGACGTTTTCCTTCGAGCGCGTGCTGATTACTTGAGCTTTAGTCCTCAGCGCGTGTGCGATCGTAAAGCTATAGGGAGCTACGTCTTAAACAGCAAGATAAAACACTGGGCAAGTTTTCATGTTGTAGCCAGTACTTTTTAATGTTGATAAAGGTACTTGAGATTTTTGGCAGGTTGGACCAACTTGTTGCCCAAATATCAATTTTTCTTCGAGATGGAAAATTTAGCGTCATCAAAGCGGTGATGAAAGAGATAGTTTGTTTTGGACCATTCTATACAAACTGTGGGCGTTTCGAGCCTTGTACATGTTCACCCAACGTTCTTTTGGCTCAAAGTTAATTATAACTTACAAGAACTTAATATTTTTTTGTCATTTTTGAATGTCCGGATATGATATGTAGAGCATGAATTACAAATGGGAAATTCACAATATTGTCGTTAAATTCTGCTTTATTTCTAGCTTTGTTGTTTTGGCAACAACTTCGAAAATGGTGATGCAAAGCTGAACGCCCACATATCTCGTGTACTAGCTGACGCAACTCCTAAAATATTTTAAGCACATTGCTTTCTCCCAGTTTACCTAATAATTGCTATCATCTGTACTTTATGTTTTCCTCGAACAAACAAACAGAAGATATGTCATGAAAACACTCAGAACACAACGATTCGGTGATAAATGTTGAGTGTATTATGCCATCGTTTCCGAAAAAGCTTCGTTTTCAAAATGTTTTCGGTCCACGCGAAAACGAAGATCCTGCGTTTTCAAATTCCTCCGGTTTGAAGAGCCTTTTCGAAAGGCTCCATTTTCGTGACGTATTAGTGTGGACGGTAAGCCTAACCGTAGAATTAAACCTCTGTTTTCAGACGGGGCCTTACTCTTAACCCCCGGCCAAACGATCGCAACATTTCAACACAACATAGCGATCGTTTGGCCGGGGCTTCAGTCTTCCTTCCCGTTGCATCGGTACTTTTTTTTCAGTTCTACTTCAAGTGAACCGGGAAAAAAAATGACGGATCTAGTTTAATTCGTGATGTTAAAATAAATTATTACAAAATGCAAAATGAGTAGTATTAGTAAAAATTAAAGGCTCTTGTGAATAGAAAAGCACTCGACCATTTCTATATGTTCAAATAAAAATATTGAAATGAAAAGCCATATTCGCAGCTGTTCCTTTTACGCATTATCAATCCGGTAGTAAAAGAACAGCCACGTCTACGTAACCACACAGGAAAAACTGACGACTTTGCTAAATTGTTAGGAAAAGGAACCTGGGGAAAGCTGGGTCGTCGATCTCATTTCCTGTTGCAGCGGTATTTTTTCAGTAGTATTTTACGTGAACCGGAGAAAATGACATAACTTACATGTCATTAAATCAAAATTACTTATTGCAAAATGCAAAATGGGATAGTATTACTTAATAAATTAAGGCTTGGTCGAGTAGAATGTGTTCGAGTATTTCTATCAAGGCTATTTATCTGAAATTTGTTTTGATATTAGTTGCTCGAACGGGTAAAAATAAATTCGAGCCTTGCTCTCTGACCTCTTCAAAATGTCCCTATATGTGGGAGTTCCCCTGGGGTCTTGGAAGTTCACCCCACTTCCGTAAGGCTATAACCCCCTCATTTCTAGGATCCGATTTTCAAAGCTTATCTTTTAATTACGAGTCCATGAGAGAATTCGAAAAAGTTTTGTTATAGCAATAATCATTTATGAGAACATACGAGAAGGTTGTAAGTGTGTTAGAAGTGGTGGAGTCATGGGTTCCCGCAGTACCATAACTGAACTCTCGAAGTTTTGTCCGCACGCGAATCAATCATGAAAGAAAACGCCACAAAATTCATGATCAGTCGCCCATCCTTGTTAGTAAAGGCATAAAGTTTCGGCTAAAACTATAAGTTCGGAGTGCAGAAATAAATTCGAGCCGCTCTCTGACCTCTTCAAAACGTCCCTCTATCGTTACGACCCCGTAACTTTAGTGTGGGAATTCCCCTGGGGTCTTCGAAGTTCACCCCAGTTCCATAAGGCTATTGCTCCCTCATTTCGAGGATCCGGTTTTCAAACCGTATGATTCAATTAACAGTCCATGGGAGAAAAAGCTTTGTTGTAGCAATAACCGTTTGTGAGAACTTCCGAGAAGGTTGTGAGTGTGTTACGAGTGGTAGAATCATGGGCTCAGACAAACAACTCATTTTCACCCGTAGACGTATCATGTAAGAAGGCGCCGCAACATTCAGTCGCCCATCCTTGTTGGTAAAGTCATAAAATTTCGGCTTCAAATATAAGCTCGGAGTGCAATATGATGTCTAAAGAATTTACAGATTTTGTTCTATTATCAGCAAATGATATTTCCCTGCATTTACATTGCAAGTTATTTTTGTCGGAAAGAAGCTTGAACGCGATAAAACACGGATTTTCGCTAAGGAGGAACACGAAGGAGTTAAATACGCGGTGCGACAGGGAAGCTAGAGGTTATAACGGACAACTAATCCTTTATTTACTCTAGTATTATTAACACCATTACTCGTAGCCGAAAAATTGACAGTGAAACAAATCCTTCGTCGAGAATGGTAGATATGGAAATATGAAACTCGATGTTTATTTGTAACAGGAAGACTAATACTTGAAATTCTCTAATTCAAGAACAGGATGTTGAAAGGAACAGCCATTATGCATTATTGAATCGCCTTGACCTTCTAAGCGAAAAGTTAAACGTTTCGTCGTTGTTGCAACTGTAGTGTACTTGAAACGAGTTTTTTGTCTTTGATAAACAGTAAGCTGAGTCATAGCTTTATCACAACACGATATCGCGGCGCCCTGAAATTTCAAGAATCTAAAATTAAAAAGTGAATCGAATGTTCTTTTGTTTGTGAGACCATGAGATAAGTGATTTATTTATTCCCGCCAATCTGGTGACGTCACGATGTAATTTTCCCAAATACCTCACGAAAATCAGCCGTGTTTTTTGTGATTACTTTCTTGGTGATGTCAAAAGACAAGAATGTACAAATATTTTTCTTTTTAGACTAGTGATCCTGTTTGCTTGTTATGTTTTAAAATCAAAAATTTTAAAAGATCATTGCAATTTTTCAACAGCTCCTTGTTAGCTCTCTCGAATATTCATCAGTTTGTTTACATTCTGATGAGCGAGGCGCGAGGCACCAAGCGTGATAAGAATTGCATTTCTCCGATTAAATTGCTGGTCTGTTAGTGACGAATGCAAAAAATCTATTGTTATTATTATAAAAACTGCGTTATTAATGTAATCAACTTGGAAATCGGATGACGTAAATGTTAATTGATACTGACCTTAGGCACGAAACACCCGGCTGAGTCCATATTTCCGTTTTTTCACTTCTGATTGGCTAGCGGCGAGGAAAAAACGCGCGATTGGGCGAAAGCACTCTGAAGCCTTGAATATAAATTCACTCAAATTTGCATATTTAGGCTATAAAGAAGTGTGCTGAGTTATACACCGTATCGCTTAGCAGCGGTAAACAATAAGTCAGGTTCATGCAAATTTGCTTTCTCCTACGCAAAACATTACGTCTGTTCTTCTTTGGTCATGTGCGAGGTCTTATTCATGCGTGAAAGTTATGGCGGTCGGTTGGAGCTAACGCAAATGAAGATCCCTAAAGAAGTAGCTTACTCTTTGGACATGAACGAGTATGAAATTGGAGTTGACAATTTTCACGGTGACAAAGATGTAACTGGAGAGGATTGTGATGAATTTGGGAGGGATTTTTGTAATGGAATAGACGAAAACGGAGAAATTTTGGCTGACGACAATGACGAGGCTGAAGACGATGTTTATCGGCAGTTGGCCCAGAAAGACAAGGATCTTCTCTTAGCTGCAGAGCTGGGAAAAGCTCTTTTAGAGAAGAACGAAGAACTCAGTCAGAAGTATGAATTATTACAAGAAGAGTATTCCCAAGTTGTCGAAGTAAGCCGTTTGAATATATCGTAGGTCTTTTAGTGTTGTTTGCGCGAGTCAGTTTGCTTTGTCATGAAACAGGTTGTCAGTAGGTTTACTTACAGTAGAATAAATTTTATCACCAGAAAGTTCTAACAGCAAATTTTATCATTCGTTTAGGAACTGGAACAGGATAAATATGAGCTCAAATTAAAAGTGGAACGCTTGGAAGACGCGAACGACTCTCGGGTACACGAACTGCAGGCTGATTTGATAGCACTTCGTAATGAATTAAAAACATTACAGTCCAACTCGATAAACGACAAACAAAGCAAAAGGGAAACGTTTGCCGGATTGACGGAAGAGAACGAGCAACTTCATTCAGATCTTCAAAAGGTGAGTTTTTCAAGTGATAAACAGGTAAAAAGTTTTGAATTTGGGCGGAGGTGGCTTCCAAACTTCCACTCCGAAGTCAAGACACTTCAGAGCAGGAACACATCCAAGTTTAGAATCGTAGTAATGTTTAAACGCAGTTTGTTCAGTTCTCGAGGATACGAATACACAAGGAAATGTTGCGGGTTTTTTACCGGAAATTTTATGTGTAAATATATGGCGATGACGAGTTTTCGTCGGATTAGATTTTACTTACGAAATTCGATCCTTCTCGAGTCTATCGTAATTCGAGAAGCAGGAAGCTTGTAGCGCGCGTTGAAGTCGATTTTCGATGGAGAACTACTTCTGCCGCCTCATAGTAAGACATTATTTTAACTCATTGTCGTCCGCTAAATGGAATCTTTGCCTGTTTTAGCTATAGTTCTCTTAGTGACTGCTTTTTTATGGATCTGTTGCATAAGAATCGCAGGAGATTTTCATTGTGGTCGAAATTGCAAATTGACTCGTGTCAATAAATCCTATTTTCACCTTGAAAGAATCGCTTATACCTGAAATTTAAGTACACCTGTCTGAAACGGAGTGAAATCGCTTTTTGACTGCTGATTCACCGTCGCACAAGTGATTTAGATGACGAAAGGTGTATTTAGAAACTGGTCTATCCTTATCTCTAGATGTAATATGATTTTAGCCGCTTCTAGTTCTGATATGAATGCTTCTAAGCTCACGCACCAGCTCATGCAAGCGATAGAACGTTCGGGAAAAGCTGGGAAAAGAAGTTACTTGAATGTTAGGAAACGAGAAGAGGGTTCTAAAACGTAGGATTGTCGTTTTAGTGGGTTAGTTAAGCTTATATTGCTCTCAAAGTCAATTCACTGAAACCAGCAACTTGCTGATTTCAATCTGTCGTGTACATTTCTTCGAAGGGACAATTATTGTGCATGTCACCTTTTAATTGTGCGTTGTAACTGTTCATGTAACAAGAGGGCATCTTAGAAAATCTCTTTCACTGTCGGTAAATCGATAGGGACTATGTCATTTATTGGCTTTCTGACTACATGAGTGTAAACCAAAAACATATCTTTTGTATCAGGCTTTATTTAGGTACTACTGATCTTGCATTGATATATTCTTAAATTTTTGTTGAGAAAAACCTCCATATTGGCTTTAGAACAGGTACCAGAGCCAATACAGAAGTATTACGATATTGAGCGGGTTTCAGAAGCAACACCTTATATTTTTTTGACTGAGATAGTTTTCTTGTATGAATTTGACAACAAAGAAAGGCCGTGAAACATTGTGAGTGGCTTCATTCAACAAAAGATTTGTACACTGCTGCGAGATTTTTGTAAATCACGTGCTTGAAGCTAGTTCTTTTGTTTATTATTTTGTGAAAAGAGGCCTTCAAATGGGTGCAATGCATGGCCAACCTTATGATCAATATGTTGAAAAAAGTTCTGTATATCCTTTTCAGATTTTGTATAAGTAATGCAAAGAATTGACTTTTCTTGTAGTTAAGACTGGGATTGCAAGGAAATACTTTAAAGGGATAAAAACACAGTTTTAATGGAAGGGCTACGTGATGACAATAAATTGCGATTGTTTTTTGAAATTACTTAGCGTCCTTCTAAGAAATAATTCCTCCATGGGGTGCCTTCATTTATTGTATTTGTTAGGTAAATAAGTCACGCAACATTAGTTTTGAAAATAGAGCTGAAATTCTTGGTGAAATGATGGAAACTAGAACTTTCTAAGTGTGGCATGATTTTTATTTCCATGAGAAATGATATAATTCGAATGAATTTGTTTCTGGATTGTATGTCAAAGGTTGTAAATCAAAGATTAAACGAATTTAAATAAATCTAAAAGAGTGAATAGATTGAGACAGTCATTTCCGTTTTTGCTGAGTTCCACACTGCCAGGCAGCTTATGTCACTGAGATTATTTGCAAGTTTCTGCCGTCAAGCTGACTCCTTAACAGGCTGAAAATTGCATTCCTAAGTTGTGTGGGTTTACATTTTATGTTTTGTTTCCAAATATAAATCTCTTACATTTTTATCACAGCACATCTACTTTGTGGTTTTGAGTTGTTATAATTATTTAAGAAAAACATATGGAGACAACTATTTTAATGCAAAATTCAAACAACATTCCATTGTGCATGCTACAATCAACCAATGTTCAGTTGTACATATTTCTGATGAAAATGGTTACATTATGTATTAGGGTCAGATTCATAACTACCATACACGTTTTTGTTAAAACTTTGTATTAGGCACTTGTTGATGAAGTTGGAGGGCTGGATCTTTACCTCAAGGTTCTGACAATGTAACATTGCACACAGCAGGATAAATTTGCTTTAATAACAAGCTAAAAAATCTTAATCTCATGGCAGAAGTTAACAGCAAGCTCTCGGCTATTTCAACAGTGTAAACAAAGCTGATTGCTGGCTAAAATTTAATCCTAAAACAAAGATTAGAGGTACATGTAATTTGGATGGTGTAGATTAGAGGGCTGATGAAAATCTTGCTGGACCAGATCTGTTAAGTTATAAACCAGCATACTAAATATTTCTAGATTCATTCAAGCCTTTAAACTTTCAGTAGCACTGTGCAACTGTACACATCAAATGAATGGCCTGGTTGAATTCCCCTACAAAATAATTCTCGTTTTTCACTAGACGTACAAAGACACTAGACAGACAGAGACACTGTGAGGGTAGTCTTTCAACCACCCTCATATGAATTATAATTAATATTACTTTAACTCTTGAATGCTTCAAAATCAATGCACAAATGTTTCAAGGTTCATTGCATGTGGTCTGAGCCCACGTGTCAGACTGTTTAGCAGCTCCTCAAAATCCTTTCCAGCTGTCACCAGAGTAAAGAAGAAAAGGATTTTAAAATTCTTTGTTCATCATAGTTAAATTAACCTAAGTACTGCTGCAATTAATGAACCAGTCTAGCTTTGTGTATTATATTCTGTGGATAATAGAACAGACTTGGTGATTTAAGCGCAACAACATGAATATAAATTGTCACTGTGGGATTCAGTTTTGGCACAGTATGTGAAGTTATTCAATCAATAATTGCAATTGCTCCTTGTTTACTGAAAATCTCACTGAACTGGGGTGGGTAGTGGCTTTCAGTAGATACAGGGCTGTGCTCTAGAAGTGCCCGGGCTCCATAGGCAAATAACTTTTGCCTTTAGGTGACTGGAAAAACTCACTTTCCTCATATAATCATATAATTATGTGCTGGGCACCCAGGGTTTCATGGTTAGGAACCTTTGGGCCCCTCGTAAATTTGCGATACAAAAAATGCTTCTACAAAATCTGTTCACACTGAAATCATTAACTGCATGACACATTTCAAGACAATGCCTACAATTTTGTAGACAAGTCTTACCACACTCTATATCTAAAAAAAAAAATGCAATTTATACATTTAGGGAAAATGATGTCCATATTTAAGCTAGCACGGTGATGCACAAGGTTTTCCAGTAGAGTTTTAGTCAGAAGTTAATAATAACAAAATATCAATTTTATTTATACAGTAAGTCTTTCATTGCCAAGAATCAATGGTAAAATAAAGCAGGTGGCAAGAAAAAAATTTCCATAATTATTATTAGGGAGCTCTGAGGGATGAATTACACTTGAATACAGTTGAACCTCTCTCTGGTTATATTTTAATTACAGTTGAGTGTATGGATAGAAATACTTCCAAGATGAAAAAACTCTGGCAGTTGTAAAGAGGTGTCTTATAGTGGAGGTTCAACTATATTTTAAGTGACACCTAAAAATTATGAGCCATTGGTTATCCTGTAGATTTATTCTAATAAACTGTCTGAATTTATTAGGCATTTAATTGATTACTGTGTTTAATGTACAAACTTGTAATTAACTGATCAAAGGAAGATGGGAATTTTGAATTTTTGTTCTCACCACCAAAACCACTAAAGCCTTAAACATTCGCCATAAGAATATTTTTTTTAATAATAACAGGCTTCTCGAAAACATTAACTGAAAAACACAAAATAGAAAAATTCTTGTTGAACTAATACATTTTGTGAAAAATGCAGTTAATACTCATTTAGGAGCCAAGTGTTTATTCATTCATTCAATGTGTAAGAAACAAAAAGGGAATTTTTGCCTAAGGTATTCATGTTGGTAATAAAGTAAAAGTTTCCACACTCATATCTTTCTCAAGTCTAGTGCAAGTTTTCTTGAACAAGACAAATTTTAGTTCCAATGGTAATTTATCACTTAGTGGCTTTGAAGCTTACTCATATTTTGGTAATGTTACTATATTGAGGGTATCACCTTTTCCAACCACATTAACCTCAAGTTTCTAAATTTACCACTAGTTTTAAGATGGTATACAGTAAAATTAGCTTTTTCTTGGTCAAAGAAAACAAAGTATTTGAGTCAAACAGTTTCCCTACATGTATTTTCATTATCAGTGACTTAACTGGTATAAACAACAGAAAAATTAATATTTTCCAGTTGTTTTATGTTACCACTTGATTTTTGTGGTTTCAGTTTTGTCTTCAGATTTGCACAATTGCTGGTGACTTGAAGTTATTGCCAGATATGTGAATAATAACTATTAGGTAGTCCAATAAGATTTCTAGTTTTCCGAATACAGCTTAGTTATATAATATTTTACATGGACTGTGTTTATATATCTTCCAAAATTGCGAAATCCGCAGTGGGAAATTTTCCTCTTTTTTGATGATTGGTTTGTTTAGCTGCCATTTGCTAATTAACTGTCAATAACATACATCTTTCTTTCTGACATTTGAGTGTACGACGTAGGAGGCAGGAGTTTCAAATTACCAGCATTTTATTATGACAGTCACATTACTGTTGTTTAGTGTCCTATCTTGATGGACAAAAATGTTGAGCAACAAATTTATTAAAGGTTTTCAACTTATGACATTTTTCCGCTGATTAAGAATGACATTACCCTTCCTCTTCCTGACTCTTCTAGGAAGATCGAAGGGACCTTGGCTCACAGGGTAGAATGACATGCAAGAAACCTACATGTATTATTCATAGGTAGTGACAGAGCAGGAGTTATTTCCATTTCATTTTGTGTCAAATACTTGACTGTTCAGAAAATTTTGACAGACAAAAGTGAAATTTCTCAATTGATTTGAATTTTTCGTTTGATTAAAAATGAGGGGAGTTACTTTTTGAAGTACACAGAGCAGGATATTCCTAAGCAGTTAAAACTCTCAAAAGTGTAGTTGTCAACTAACCAGCTATTCTTATGTGCAGTCTTGTGGATGAAGCAGCCTGTCAAGAAATTATTAGGCCTGTTTTTTTTTCATCAGAATTTGCTTGTGTCTGTAACTGAAGCAATTCCTCACCTTATTGATGGGCATCCTTAAGCTCAGTAAATGTAGTGTCCCCACTGTCAATTCTTGAATGATAAAATATCTTTACTGATGATTCAAAGTTCTAAACTGACGATAAATTCTCAAATGCTTGCAACTGTTGTGCAAGTACTAAACCAGGGCTGTCACTAATTCTTGAAGTAGGTGAAGATCCTAACGAAGAAGCCCGTGATAGCATTTGTTAAACACTCTGCAATACTTTAATCTAAAATTTTTGCTATACTAACTCCTGCAAGGGTTGCCACAGTACAATTGAAAGATGCTTTCTTAACCACCAAAAATTTAGATGGGAGGAGCCCCAAAGGTATAACTATTTCTTCTAGGGATTTCATTTGAGAGACATCCCCCTTGAAATTAAATCTAGAAAACATAACATCATTTTAATGCATTCTGGAAGACTTATAGATGCATTGACATCAAAATCAGCTTCTTGTTTCAACACCGTGTTGATTGTCAGAATTTTCCTTAATTTTCTTATTTGTCACTGTTTGTGTGGAATTTTGTGCTTGTGCACCTGCCTTCCTCAGGTATACTTCCATTGCCATTGAAAACCAGACATAAATTAGCTTCTTTCTTTTGAAAAAGAAAAACAACAACAAAGAAAGGAACAAACAAACAAACAAATCATTGAATCATAATATCATCTTGGGAGGCAGCACGGGCGAGTGGTTAGGGCACCGGACTTGAAATCTGGAGGTTGTGGGTTCAAGTCCTGCTCTGACCACTAAGCTGGATTTGTTTCTCGGTAAACCCTAGTTCAACTCCTCAGTCATGCTTGTAAGTAACCAGGTGGTCTGCCTGCCACCAGTTGCGATATTGTAGCCTTATGTTTGAAATATTTGTTTCTTTCAGTTAAGGTGGCATGCCTTTGAACTAGCTAGGTGTAGCTAAGCACATTGTCCACTATAAACAACAACATTTGAACACTTTTTTTGAACATCACAGGATTGCTGTGTAACCAAGGTTCTTGTGGTTGGTATTTTTAGGTGAAGACAGAGAATGATCAGCTCAGAGGAGATCTTGGTCTTCTCAGGAAACAACTTAGCAGAAAAATTAGCTTGGATGATGATCGGTTACAACAGATGGAAATTGATGAGCTCTGGGAAAAGGTAATAAACTATTAACAACCTTTTTGTTATTAATGTCCTTTTTGAAAGTATTTATATGCCAGAAAAAATATATCCCTCGTGTGCTGGCTTGTTGAAGTACTAAACCAGTACTATCTGAAGTACAAAAATGATGGGAGCGACTTATGATTAGTTTTGGTTTTACTTCTGAATGGATGACAAACTGGCACAAGTTTTTAAGCCAACTGTGTAGCATAGTGATGCAAAACCAATTACTTTTCGACACTCAAATGAAAACTGCTCTACTATAATAATGTTGTTGTCATTGGATTTGCTAACACAATAGTAGGCAATATCCATGCTCCCCACTTATAGAAGTTTTTTGCTTTAAATTATCTCCACCCCTCTTGAAATAAGTTTCTAATTTAGCGGCATCTGATATAATCTGAAGCCTTTTCACTCCATTTCAGAGCATAGGCCACTGACAAATCGCTTCCAATCCCCTCTGTCACTGGCCAAGTGTTCCATCTTGGTTATTTTAACCACATACTTTTGTTAAAAGCCTTGACCATAGATACACTTCTTTTACAGTAAAACCCGCATAAAAGAACACATGTTTTGGGAGTTCAGGCTGATTTTGTTCTTATATATCAGGTGTTTTCTGCAAAATCAGTTCTTAAGGTGTTCTTAAAATTGTTTCTAAAAATGAAAAACTGCATACAGATGAAATCAATGTGCAAGCACAACATTTTAATTAATTTATGTATAGCACATATATTGATCTACTCAGTATTGTACTTAGTACTGTACCCTAGTAGGTTATTCTAATCTAACCGGCAGCCGATTTTTTTATATAAGAACAATTTTCATCTTTCAGGCTGAATGTGTTCTTATGTATATGGTACTTTTTTGACCAAATTTCAGCCTGAGTGTTCTTACTCCACTTGTTTTTTTCGCAGGTTTTTACTGTATTTTAATTTCCAGTTTCTGGAAGCACAGAGTGATCTTTGTTGCATGATCAGTTTGCAAGTAACTTAGATTGTTGTCCTTTTGTCATTAGCTCACCAGGCTGGAAGAGGAGAAATTGAGCCTGAATAAAACCATCTCTGAACTTGCAACCAGCAAGGAAACTCTGTCTAAAGAAGTAGAAGAACTCTTAGCAAAGAATCAGTCATTAGAGAAAAAACTGACTTCAAGCAAGGGGCAGGTATGAATAAAAATCTTGTTAAAGGAGCTAGGTCTAGGTTTTGCATCTCAAAAAGTTTAGCCTAAATTTTTCAAGTTTGTCATTTGTAATCCATGTCAGTGTTCTCCATCCTTCACCATCCTTGTTCCCTTATGGTTTATTGTTATCTCTTTGGTGATTTGCCATCTTAGTAAACTACTATTTTCAGGTTTCCTTCAGTATAAAGAGGATCTCTTTTACATGGCCACAATAATTGAAAATGTGTTGATTGAGCTCCTTTAAGCTAAATTGTTTCCGTTGTTCTTGTCTGAAGATTTGAAAAATTGACATTCCCAACTGACTGTCATGTATTTCTTTAAAATGTTAGATATATGAGGGTTTGGTATCTCACCAAGATTATGTCCCATGCTGATAATTTTCCTTATTCCCATACTTGAGTATCAACTGATCAGCGTAGCGAAGGTTTGACTTTGTTGTAAAACATTTTGTTTTTCTTTCACTCTTTTCAGCTTGCTCATTGTGAAGAGGAACTCAATGAGTCCAAAGATCTCAATGCATTTCTCCAGGATCAGATTGACGAAATCAAGATGCAGGTAATTCATATTAATTCTTGTGCTGACTGATTTGAGGGAGAGAAGAAGGGGGCAGTACTAATCAATAGGTAGTGTCCATCATATAACTAAACGAGATGTCTCTATTTTAATGACTGTCTTAGTTATTGTAAACGGACAGACAAGGCACAAACCAAAGCCCTAACAGTATATATTTTTAGAACAAACTAATATAATTTTCCACTCCTATACCCCTATTACCCCTAAAGTGGTCCTTGGTGGCACTTGTGTCAGACCAAAATGACTTATATTAATTCGGTTTTTACGCACGTTTGCAAGCAATTTCTATTTTCAAGGGTATACCCTAACATTTTCGTGTTTCTTTTGTTTGTTTTTGCCTCCTACTCAACCAGCATAGAATGTCGCTTTTAAAGGACAAAGTTTAGCCTTCTAGTCTAGGACAGGTGGGACTATGGGGGACGAAGGGCTGTAAAAAGAGATAAGTAGTTTCTATTTGTTCTGCTGGGTCCTTAGTATGTAAAATAGTTTTAACCACATCCTTTAGTGAAGTGAAGGGTTTGAAGTACTGTAAACTTCCGTTTACGTCAAATCAGGTCAAAAGTTCACACGAAAAAGACAAATTAGATGCACTCAAGCGATATATCGCTTTGTTTTTTCGTCTGCATCTAGATATCTATTATTTCCTTTGTTTTACATAGAGGAAATGGTAGGCGTCCGCACGCACTTTGTGTGTTTTTACGGGTTATTTACAAAGCCTGCAAACGCATTAGGATTTACGCCTGCTTGAACGAAGAGGGCGGAAATCCAACACCTGGAAATCCATCTACGTTTACAGGCTGCCAATTAATCTGGCGTCGATGATTTCAAGTTTGCGACATTATGGCATGGTAGTTAAAACATTTACTAAAACTTTTAATGTAAAGCTGGTCAGAATTGAAAACGAACAGAACTTTTATAAAGGTTTCTACTGAGCCATGGAGAACTACTAATGTTATTTTAACATTTCATATTATGTCTGGTTCGGGCACTTTGAGCTACCTTGGTTAGCAAGAGGAGTTATTATTAGTTGAAACTTAACTTTCCCATTGTCCATCATTCATATTTTGCGAAGTACGATTTAAGAAACATCTAAAATTTGAAGCCCTTGGCCTTGACAAATGCGGGAGTGCACAGTTCTCGTAAGCTTGTAGTTCTTGGCGTCACAATGTAGCACCTGCTTCTGTTTGGGGGCTTGGAGCATCGATTTTCGTTCAGGGATGGAATAGGGCGTGGAAAGCCCGAGGGGAACTGTCATATAAAAGGGACAGGGATGCTCGTGGTAACTTTTAGGGGTAAAAAAAGTGGTTTTGGTAGCTCCTATTGTTGTTCCGCCTCAAGAAATCCACAGCGGCAGCTTTCGCGGTATCTTTACGGGTAATGAGCCGAAACAAATTTCACAGAAGATTATGTGTTGTTTGGAATTGGTACATCTTAGAGGTGAAAACATTTCAAGCCACGCCCACAAAACAGGATCTTGGTACTTCTTAGGGGTTTTTTTCAAAATACCCGACGAGCACCCCCGTCCTTTTTGTATGGGAGTTCCCCTCGGGGAAGGAAAGAAGAATTTTTTGGTCTGAAATAGGGCAAAGGTTTCAGAAAGCTTGTCGTCAGGGAATACCCCTGGGGATACCCCTGGGAACCAAGTTGTTTTAGACATCTCAGCAGCGTTTTCTCATATCTTTTTTTTGCTTGTACCCGTAGGCATCAATGGAACAATTATCTAGGACGTCATTATTTTCCGAGCTGTCCGATCTGTCCGTGACAGGAGTCGATGATGGAGATCAGAGCAAGGACTCGTCACCAAAAATGGTGAGTGAAAGCTCTATGTCTCTTGTCTCAGGCCGTTACTCTTATTGGTCACGCGACACCTGCTATTGCTAGTGGTCACGCAACACCGCCGCGACAGCTTCCCCTGTGTCCCCTATCTCGTAGTTCAAGCCACTTGCGATTTTCAAGTTAGATCTCATTTGAGACAAAACTTCGGAGTTCACGTTTAACAACTTCGTTCTCTTCCCAGATGGGTGTGGGGCTGAGACCAGTTGCCAGTCTCCACGGAAGTCCCAAGCCTTTACAGGCTTCCTCGTCGATGGGCCTGGGTCAGAGCTCTAACAAGCGCCAGAGGCAGTACAGCAGTATCAGCGATGACGAGTCAGACGACAGTGACCTTGAATACGATGAACACGAAATTGTGGTCGGAGGGGTGACGAGAGATAGTGACTTCTACGCGCAGCTTGAAAAAGAGGAGAAGGCGAACGCTCAGGTAGGACGATGAATCATGATCAAAATATCAAGTCTCCCTACTGATTGCCATTCGTTTTTTCAAATATTAGTTCTTAGAGGTTGGTGGTTCGTTAAGATAATGTCGCTTGTCTGCTTTTTCAAGGCAGCATGGAGAATTTATGTGTGGATCGTCGTGTGAGAATAAAGAACGCGAGTTATTTTAGTTTCCAAGTGATTGTGCAGATAGCTTCAATATTAGGCTTTTCTAGGAAGGAAGAGGAGAAAATAGTCCTTTTATGTCTCCCTACTCTCCCTCTTGTCCTCCTTCCTCCTTTTATTCCCCCTCCAGGTTAAAAGCGCACGTAGCGAGCTATTACATTCGGCCTTGTTCAGTCTCCCGTGGTTTATGTTTTGCGCGTAAAGAAAATTAGAATTTTAGTTACGGAAAAGTCTTGCTATTAAGCGGGTCTTGTTGCTTGTAACTGCTTTCGCTCTCGCAAGTTGAACTGTCAGAATAGGAGCATTTTTATTCTTGTTTATAGAGGTATGTTTCCCTCTTTCCTCTACAGCTGAAAAAGGAGATTTGCGAAGCGCACGATGAATTGCGAGCATTATACGAAGAGCTCCGAAGTTCTCACGCGAGCTCGGACTCAGTCGAAATAGATGATTTGGAGCCCAGTTCTGATTTTAAGCCGGGATGCCTCACGACATTTGTGAAGAATTTTAGAGACGTTTTGGAGCAAATGGTCAGAGATAACAGTACGAGAACAACGGTGAGTTGCTGCAGAATGAAGTTGAACATTATCCGTAGTAAAACTGGCTCAAAGTCTTAACTCTTTACCTGATAATAGTGCGCAAATTTAACAAAAAGGTCTACTCTCCTCAAAGTTCTTCTCAATAGCTTTAACTTGAGTGTTCACACGCTTTTATGTAACTATTACCTAATTTTATTGTTGTAGAATCTAAAACAACAACTATGTAAAGCCCACGAAAGCATCGATAGTCTGGAAGAAAAGCTTGTTGCCGTGAACTCGGAGGCAAAGAAGAGGGCAGACGAAGTCGCTAGTTTAAAAGAGGATTTAAACGAGAGAGACAACGAAATTGAACGCGTAAAAGAACAGAGAAACAAGTTAGCAAAGGGAGAGTGCGAATCACAGCTGGCGTACGATATTATCTACAACGAAGCTGTGCAAGAGAGGCAAAACGCTGTTGAAAGGTAAAGGGCTTGAAAAATGTGTGGAGTCGTTTTAGAGCGGTTTTCCAATTACGGGAAACCAAAACCAAGGTAGACGCGTCTGACCAATCACAGCAAAAGCAAACTGCGGAATGAACCAATCAGAACTCGAAGCGAGATCGTGCAGCCGGTGAAAAGCGCGCGAAAACGCTCGTCAGCCGATCATCGTTGATGTTGGCCTGATTCAGAATGACAGTGAAAACAAAAACAAGCAACAACAACAACAAGAAAACCAAGCAGTTGGTTTAAAAACCACATAACCGCTTATACTGGGTTGTATTGTATAATGTGCGAAGGAGTATTGCTGTGTATATATGGGCCTTATTATAAATACACTTCTTCAGTGAAGTTTTTCGCCTTTGTCGCCTGACATTTGCAATGAAAAACGTTCAACTCTTTTATTTATACGTTGTCCTGAAGTTCATGGCCTAGGAGTAATTTTAGTCCGTTGTTGACCTGTTGTACTTTTTAGAAACAACGTGTTATTTTCCCAAAAAAACCGAATGCCGTTTTGCTTTTAGGGAAAAAAGTATAGCAAAAGAATTAAAGCAGTTTAAAGAAGACAGAGATGAACTCGACCATCAACTGAAGGAGGCCATTGAACAGAAGATTAAGCTGTCAAAACAACTAGAAGACTGGCAGGCAAGTTAACGTTTTATACCCTCCGTTCACTGTTCTTTAAGTTTGGTCTTCTTCCGTACGAGTTAGTTAGTTTCTGTGTTGTACTGGCGAGACTGCACCATACTTTCTAGGGCTTAAAAATTGCATGTTTTGGCAACATTTAGGATTTTTAACATCAATGAGATGGTCCTATTAAGGAATGGTTTGTTTTAGTGGCCCAACAACAAGAAAACATTGTTTCCAAAAAATTGTTCCTTGCCGCGCAAACGGGAAAGTATTTGTGAAAAAAGCAAAATGATTGAAACATAGTTTGCTTTTCGAAAAGAAATAGATGTCGCAACAAAAATTGTTGCATGTACGCCCAAACGGTGGAACGTTTCGCGAAACGGTAGCATTTTCCAGCGTTCAGTAAATTGGCAAAAATAAACGGGCGGAGCGCAAAAAGAAGAGAGAGGCTTGGTGAGAAGAGCGCTTCTATTTTTCGTTCTTCACCCTGACTAACTGAACCCCTATAAGAGGCTAGGGAAATGGTGTTTCCGCAATCATTTTACCTCGCTTGCGGTGGCCTCTACAAGTGGTACTTTGTTATAATATTATTGTGACGACTGACTTTCATTAAAAGATTCTGGTAATCTCTGGGGTTCTTTCAAGGTATACTTCGACAAACATTTATATCTCTGTGGAGGCTTTAGTCCAAGAGTGTCAGAACAGGCTCATGAATACTTTAAGAAGTCGTGCATGGGCCCCTAAAATAACCACATTTATGTTTCTTCCTCTTCAGTTTGATATGGCCTCTTTAATAGACGACCAAGTTCAAAAACAGATGAAAACAGCTGCTAAAGAGCATGATGACAACGCAAGAAGAAGACGGATGTCGGCTTTTGCCCGAACAACTCGTTGGCACTGGAGCGGTGGTAACAACAGACGGCAGAACGTGTTATGATGTAGAAGAAACAGACTACGGAAGAAAGTTCCATGGACTTAACTCGATGTTGGCCATCGTGAAGTGCCGAGTGAAGACTGAACTCCAGGGTTCAATGTCCATCCGACTCCCGTGGGTTTCTACAGCCTCGTTCTCACGGAGACGGCTGCGCGGGGCATGCTTATGGCCTGAGCTTTTAGTTTGGACTTGCCTATTATTTTTTTTTTATCAAGACATATCTATCCTTTATTTATAATATCTATTTAATTGAACAGATCAGATCCTGAAATGTTGACACGGATTATTCTGATAGCTGGACATTTTTGCAATATCTTGTTCGTATCTACCACTTGAAGAGCTTTTTAGTTATCCTAACATTTGTTGGCCAGATACGTCTCGGGTTTGAATTTCTCGTGTCGCTTGTCATCTATCGGTCATCTGGAGATTGACTGACGGCTTAACGATCCATTCTTACATTGTGATGTTCGTACACGTCTCATGGGCGCTAAAAGTCGTCAATTTTTTAACTGGAGGTGTAATAATGTATATTAATGGTAATATTAAATGTAATAAGGTCTCGTTTCTTCTGTACGAAGAGGGCAGAAAGTTTATCGCTCGATTCGTTGTCTAACGTTAAAGCACTTGAAGATAAATTAACATTAAATTATGTGACTCCCAAGAAGTTAAATAAGTTTATTCTGCGAATTGCGAACTTTCTAGAGAATATAACTATAAAGTGTTTGGCAGTGTGTGTAGATTTTTCATTAAATGTACATAATTAAGTCTGACGAATACTTGTGTTGCGATATAAATAAGACTGTAAACGAGTTCTTGGGGATTTATTTAATTAAACCGATGCTAAGATGTCGCAGTCTTTCTTTTTTCTTACCGCTCTAGTATTTAGGTAAATTTAATGGTTTTCTTTTTATTAAGCTAAGCTTAAAAGTATGGGTAATGGTTAGCTTAACCTTAATCGTAAATTTGATTTAATCTATGTAGATAAGTTAGCGACTCTTGCTTGTTCTCCGCTAGCAGAATCTTTGAACTAAGGTCGTCACTTTATGTTCTGCCAATCTTCTGGAATTAATTAAGGACTTGTAATAATTACAACTAATATATGCAACGTTTCAAAAACACTGCACACAAAAGTTTAGTCAGTCCATCATACGTCTAGAAAGTGGATATGAAATTGCTGGAAGATTTATGGTTGTGAAAAACTTAGTTTTATCAAAAGAGGTAAAGAAATAAAAGGAGTATTTTGACAGTGAGTGGCTGTTTGTCTTCAATGCTTGCATCCTTAGACGAAAAAAACGAATTTGCGTTGCGGGCAGCGCCTTACTTCTCACCAGAATTTGGCGAAAAGATGAACTCTATTCCTTTGCCTCACGATGGAGTCACTTTGAGATGTTTATCGCGACGTTTCGACTGCTATGCTGCTAGTCTTCATCAGGCGATGACAGTTACGTGTCGTTATTTGTAGCACGATGGTTCGCTGCTATTGATGTATTTCGATCCTCATTAATATTCTGACTTTGTGGCGCTGTTCCCCAGTGAGTCCGCATTGTAACTGACCGGCTGTTGTGCTTTTTGATTGTAGGTATCTGTGCTTCAGGAATTTGGAATGGTTTGAATGGTTGGGCACCAGGCCTCGACTTGATAGAGGGGCTTAGGTCAACTCGAAAATGGGCTATTGCCTGATTACCGCTTGACTTTGGACACTCAATTGAAAACCTATCTAAACCGGTCCGAATTTGTATAAATCTACTAATTTAAAAGACCTTTCTCGAAAGCCATTCTCTTATTGGCTACGCTACTCACTGTCTATTCTGCTGTTCTGTGACTTCGAAGTGTCTGTGAAGAGGATTTAGATGAAGTTTTGAACGACTAGTACGTATATACTGAAACAATTAGCTCAATCTAATTGTTAAATAGAAGTGATAAAAAACACTTGAAAAATTGGGCTTTCACTGCTATCCTTTATGGGTTGAAAGAGTGCACCTCGTTGACTAGCACGGCTAATTTGATTACTTTCCTTCATAGAGCACACGAGTTTTTATATGATGAAACACGAAATATTTTATTGAGTCAATCTGAGTGAAACTTACACAAAAAGTATTTTAATATAACTCTCTACCTATTAAATTTCTGTTCGTAAACGCAGATATCTGAGAATATGACAGACACAATCAAACTAAGCAGGAAATCACTTTCCATCCTCAGTTCATTCATTTCAAATTAAAGCATTTCCTAAAAGCGCTCTTATCCTATGTTTGCCGCGTATCTTGTTGAAACCTCACGTGTTTTCTGTCCAGGGCACTGGGAGCGCTGATTTTTTTTAATCCACCCCTTAAATTCGACTTGAGCGAGCTGGTTTGTTTCCTGTTACCGGGAAGAGACCGGTTTACAACCTGTTTTACCTTGGGGTATCTTTCGGAATTTTCCCTTGAGGTGGGAAGGCGCAACACTCTTGTTTTTCCACTGGCGCGGTTTTCAAGAGCGAGTCGCATCAAGTACGGCTTGCAGGGTTTGGTCGTTTGTTGTTCTACTTCCGTCGATGTTATTCTATCTTGACCAGCGGTCGTGTTAGTAAGCGCTGTTACGGTGACCTTGGTCTGTGGAGATTCTACCCGCACTGGTTCTTTGGAGAAGAGGTTCATTCGTTGCCAGGGCACCGCGGTTTTAACTGGCTTCTCCGTTGTAGGTGGAGTGGGGGTGAAATTGTTTGGAAGCACTGGAACAGACGGTAGATTAGCACTCACAGGGGCCTGGTTCATAGACTTAGGCGACGGCGAGACATCAGGGACTGTAAAATAAGACATAACTAGCATTCTCATACATTTCTAATAACTGCATTCTCATCGCCCTTAATACAGCGACATAATCGTTACCTCTGTTTTCAAGGTAGTGCTGTTTTTGATATCTAATCAGTGAAAACTAGGGTCTGTCCATTTCAAGTGTTTGATCTAGAAATATTGAATTCGAGTTAAAATAGCGAGTCTTACTTTAAACGTCGAGTTATTATTTTTAGGCTTAATATCACTTTGGTTAACGTTAGCCTCAATAGCATTCTTGTTAGCCTAGCTAATTAGCACTGCACCCTGGTCAGCCATATTATCAACTTGCTATTCATAGATAAGGGTGACACTATTTCAGAGTAAAACTTAGAAAAGAAGTCTAAAAATATCGAAAATTTGACTCTTACAAGAAAATCTAACTCGAACTCAAATGAAAAGTAAACAAATGAATAGAAAAGTGATAAGAAAGGAAGGTAGGAAGAAAGACTGGAAGAAAGGCCTTGAGGGGCGATTATGGTTTTGCTCATCGTTACGTTTGTTTGCTGCTTGTTTGAACATGGTCAGTTAAGAAGCAAAATTTTTTAGTCCATAAAAAAGATACAGACTGTAAGAAATCAATTATTTTGATGACGTCATCTTACCTGTGGTTGTCACACTTGCTCTTCCATCGGATGACAGGTGTGTCACGTACTTTCGTACCCTTTGCGTGTTATCCCAGATGTCGTTCCTAGTCTGCGCAGTGCGTTGTGATCCCTGCAGCGCCTTGTTCATAATCACGTATGTTTCGCGGCTAAAGTTGCTGGGTCGGCTCTTGTGTCCAGCCTCTGCAACAATCTGGGCGACTTTTACGGCCAGTTCCTTCTTTTTAGGCATCTTCGTTTGTGGTGAGGGTGTAAAACTTCGAGGACATGGTGTCGAGGTGCGAGGTGGGTCCACATTCGGGGTGTCCCTTCCAGGACTGTCGAGTCTTAAGGACTCTATTGCTGGGGACTTAGAAGCAAGTCTGTAGTTCCTTTTATGCAGGAGCTTAGCAGCAGTATGGGGCTCGGGTGTGTTACCTGAGGAGGCCCATCCATGTTTTGGAACTAAAAACAAAATTCTGAGTTATTTGAAGACCAAAAAAAGCAATACCATCCTTAATCACGGTATATTCGTTGGCATAATTAATAATACAACAGTCCAGCTATAGAAAACATCATGATTTACTGAACTTTGAAAAAATTCAATGGATATATGCGGGAATGGGTCACTTTATTTCCGGAAATTAGCGGATCTTCGTATGATTTGCAACGGAGTATATTCTGGTAAATGTAAAGAATAAGTGTAGCAAACGTGTCAAACGAATAGATCACAGTCTTAGCCATGGCTATTAGTTACCTGGTGTTTTAACTGCACTGCACCGCTCAGGTTGTTTCACAATGGCAATAGTCTCAGGTTTGGCTGCAACCTTCTTTTCTTCAAGCACTTGTTCAATCTCATTTTGAATGGATGACAGTGTTACACGGTTGGTGTCAAGTTTGGTTTGACCGCTGATTGACATTGCCTTAAGATGACAAAATATACACCAAAACATGAAATGATTTGTACCGGGCTTTTATTTTAAAAAATGTTTGTGAGATTATGTTACAGCCGCACTGCATCATGTATACTTGTTCTCGGGGAGTACTCCCTTATATGGGCTATATAGGTATGTGCGGCCCTAAAGGATATGGTTTTTCAGCCGTTTTTGTCACACTGATAGGGTATGTTTTTGTACTCTAGTCTTGATATAGGTATATTTTTTAAGAAGAAGCCACATTTTCATCATTAACAAAAAATCAACAAAAGCCCTTCACAAATTATGTTTACGGCAATTTAACATTGGTCTGAACTAGGGAATTACTAATTATAAAGCAGGTCCGAAACAGGGTTTTGATTTAAGGGTTAGGTCATAAATAGGGTTTCGAATGTTTGGTCAGGTCATAAATAAGGTAAGGAAAATCGCAGATTTTGGTCATAAATAGGGTAAGAGTTTGGAAAGCGGGCCACACACCCCCACACAATTATTTTGGGAGTAACTCCTCGGACTTGTTCAAACGGGAAATTCGCCCAGTTTCTCACCACACTGGTTCTCAGAGCCTCCGTTTCTTTCGGTGATATTTTATAACGAGTAGCCGTGAGGAAGGAATTGCTTTCGCGTTAAAAGAGATCGCTGTTCCTTGCTTAAACTGGCTTAGATTTAGGTATTGTAGCTCGGCATTACAAAACATAGGTCGATCGATGTGAGTCAACACGCTCAAAGAATCTGAATGTCGAATAAGTAGTTTTAAATAATATGCCATTGAAAAAGTAGTATCGCAGTTTTAAATAGCGGAAGTTAACAAATTAAGAGCAGGTATTTTTTCTTTTAGAAGTTATTTATTCATACCTTGCTTGCTTCACCAGATAACCAAACGTGATTCAAAATCTGAGGCATGGTTATTCTCTTCCTAGGGTCCCATGCAAGAATGCTACGAATAATTTGCTGACACTCTGACAAAGAGAGCAAAATTGTAACAGTCAATGAGAAAGTGAAGTGGAAAGTAATGTTTTTAACATCGTGATACGAAACGCGCGAGATGAACGCGCGAAAAGAACGCGGGTGTCCGATAACGTGGATGCAAGTGCGTGGGAACACTCTCGCGTTGTTGCTTTAGCCGACGAAACAAGGCTTACTTTATCAACAGTTATCACAGTTTTTTTATCTATGTTATCTCTTTACCTGGTGAACACATACTTCTAGGTGGAAATGCTAGCTTCCCTTTCGTCTGTACAATTAGCGAGTGCAAACTGTTGTCATTGAAAGGCAATCTACCACACACCATGGCAAATAAAATAACACCCCTGCAAAATAAAGGAAACACTTGATACAAAATAAATTGAAAAATTTTGAATATACGCACTGAACCTGACTACCTACCTTATTTCCGGGATCGCCACCGGAAGTAAGCGATATGGAGAACTCACATTAAGCTATGTAGTACTTACATGCTCCACACGTCTGCACATTTTCCGTCGTATTTCTGCGCCTGCAGTATTTCAGGGGCAGCGTATGCGTACGATCCACAAAAAGTCGAGAGTAGTTTACACTTGTTAGTGGGATAACGAGTGGCAAATCCAAAATCTGATGGACAATAAAACAGATGAGGTCTGAAATAAAGACTGCAATGAACTGACTAATACTGCAATTCACCATGCTAGCAGCACTTGACTAGAAGTGTGCAGTGTTGTTGATACTCAATAGTATTCCCAATCTAAGCTATTTTTAACTCCGTTAATCCGGTCATCAACGGGCCTCAAAAATCCGACCGTACTAAAGGGGTGGCCGTACGTATTAAAGGGTTCTTTAAATAAGAAAATTGCTGACTGAGCTTTTGTTTGAGCCAGAATAAACAGGCCGTAATAACGATGTGGTCGTATTAACGAGGTGGTTGAAAGGCGGGGTTCCACTGTACTTCACTGGCTTTGGATGCTTCGTCGACTGCCAGGGTTTTGGACGTGTAAATTGTTTTTACAGCTCTAAATTAAACTTATAAATGCAAGATCGTTGCTGTGTAGATGATATTTCTATGATAACTGTATTAACACCGAACATACCTGATACTTTTACGATTTTGTCTTGATCAAGCAAGATGTTCTCGCATTTAAGATCCCTGCAAGAGCGATTTTAAAACATCGATACACGTTAATTCTCTTTATATTTTATGAATAAAGGATTGAGTTCGTTGTCCCTGTCACGTCATTTTGTAGCTCTAATTATGAAGAATTACACAAAGCTTCAATTTACAAGTTGGCATTTATCGTTTTCCGATGCAATTACCTCTCTACTGAGCTCTTGAAAAAAGTTGAAGGGTAAGAGGTCTTAATATAATTTCGATTCTTTAATTTTACTAGGGTAAGTCATTCACTGTTTCTTGTGTACCTTCTAAGGTATTTTTACACACGATATAATGTCTTCGTATTTTCTGCTTGTATTACGAGTTCTTTACGTATTTACTCACATGTTCTCTACATATCAAAGTGTTACTATGGTTTATCTGACCTGTGCACGACATTTCTCCGATGACAGTGTGCCACACCCTCGGCCAGCTGTCTAAACAGGCTTTTAGCCAACTCTTCACCAACCCCTATTCCTCTCCTTGATCGCGCGTTAATATAATCCAGCAAGTCGCCTCCAGAAGCGTACTCCATTACAAGATAAATCTTTGTATCTGTGTGAAATGTTTCGTAAAGTTGAATCTGGGAAAGGAATTGTGAGATTATCAAAACGAGTGAAGTACAACTGACAAAAACGCTGCAACTCCTCCCTTCCTCACCCCCCCCCCCTCCCCCCCACCCCCACCCACGCCCTCTTCCCCACCTCCGCCCGTTCAACATAGCCAACACCTATCCTGACCACTACCCCAAACGCCCACCA
>Ga0126339_10000299_pt1 | contig 25024 bp, 21 predicted proteins | sample OrbTmetagenome_2_FD_92532 | JGI IMG/M metagenome (GOLD analysis project Ga0126339, IMG submission 92532) | Coral microbial communities from Petempiche,Puerto Morelos, Mexico - Orbicella T R C metagenome | ecosystem: Host-associated > Invertebrates > Cnidaria > Coral | place: Petempiche,Puerto...
CAGAAATGCAAAAAAAATTGGGGGTCACCGACTTCATTTCCGAGATAATGCTTGTGGAACACTACCCTGATTTGGAAAAATTGGCGCACGTAATTCAGAATGCTCTACAGGGGTTTGTAGTTAGGACTGTTTTGTTCTGAGTTCCCATCTGTGCATGGAACACATTGTTCCCAAATTGATAGATTAGGACTCTTTTGTTCTGAGGTCTTATCTGGAAATGGATCACTTTGTTCCAAAACTGGTAATTTAGGACTGTTTTGTTCCAAGTTCCTATTTGTAAATAGCACACATAGTTCCCAAATTGGTCATTTAGGGCTGTTTTGTTCCGAGTGCCCATCTGTAAATGGAACACATTGTTCCCAAATTGGTAAATTAGGACTGTTGTTCCGAGTTCCTATCTGTAAATGGAACAATTCGTTTCCAAATTGATAAATTAGGACTGTTTTGTTCCAAATGTTCATCTGCGAATGGAACATAATTATTGTTCCCAAATTGATAGTTTAGGACCGCTTTGTTCCAAATTCCCGTCTGTGAATGGAACAGTTTGTTCCCAAATTGGTCATTTATTACCAAATTTAGGACTGTTTTGTTCTGAGTTCTTATTTGTAAATGGAACAGTTTGTTCCACAATTGAACATTTAGGACTGTTTTGCTCCCAGTTCTTATCTGTGAATGGAACATGTTGTTCCCAAATTGATAATTTAGGACAGTTTTTTCCCAAGTTCCTCTCTGTGGATGGAACATATTGTTCCCAAATTGGTCATTTGGGAACAGATTTCAGACCATTTTTCTTCGCAGTCCTATTTGTTCCCAAATTAAGGTGTCCTTTGTGAATGAGGCAAACAGTAGGGCAGGCTTAGACCTGCTTGGGCAAGTTTGGTTGAATGTCATCGTCATGAATTTTGCACAGTAGTAATGAGGGCGGTCAAGTAAGGGCACGCCTTGGAAAATCCAAACATATATGCAGTTCCTCTGCTTGTCATTGGCTCCTTGATTATGGTTCAGATTTAAAGGAGATCGCATTGGCCAAATGCTTTTAAAAAGGCAAAATGAGCAAGAAGTGCAAAGTCAATTTATTGGTTGGATATCGATGGAGCATCACCCAAATCGAAACGGCTTCACTTGGAAAAGGATGAAACCGACAGCTTGTATCACTGCCCAATATAAGAGTGTGACCATGATGGATTTCAAAGTCAAAGAGGGTGCAGAAAACATGTTAATACCAAGCACAGTTGCTTCGTAGATTTTGATGAAAAGCCCAGTTCGAAACAAATCACAGATTTGCTAAAGGTAGCAAGAAATGTTCCAGTGGTGAACACAATTCAAGATCAAACAAGTAAGACCACAAAGCATGCCCTAAAGGTACTTCCCTCATTTTCATTATTGTGTGACAATGGCGAAGTATTCACGAAATGGTTGACTGGAAGTGGTGATGATGGCGAGAAAGATTGTGCAGCTCAAGAAATAGTGACAAGATGCTTTAAGTTTCTTAGATTTTGTTGTGGAGATGAGGAAGAGTTTAATTTTTCATGTGGTGGACTTTAGTTTGTGTTCTCCAAATTTGTTGTTCAAGTTTATCAACCACTTTCAAGACGTATGGAAACTCGGACATGGTGGGTGTTTGGGCCACATAGATGCTATTTCTGAAATGATTGACTTCAGAAACTTCCTGGCACATCAGAGGCAGTCTTTCAGAAATTCGCTGCAACAGAGCTGTACCACAAAAGAGCACGAAAAACAGTTGCAAAGATGATGTGATTGCAGTGGACACAAGATTTAGACATCGAAACACTGGAAGCAAGAGGCCACAGGGTAACAATAGAGGAGTTGTTGGGGGTCATAAAATTTCATCTGCTGTGCCATGAAAATATTGTGAAGGCGTCGCGTCCCATGACTTATCAATATTTGACAGTGGACATGATTGCTACAGTTAGGGAAAAAGGTGGATTCATTGATCAGAAAACGTTCAAGACTGCTGGAAAGTATAGATTTGACATGACATGAGCTGGAAAGAGTTTGTCTCAAAGATTGCGAGTTATCAGTCATCATAAGTGTGATTGAGTAGCCTTGGACAACCCTGGAAAATACACAGGAAACTTTGGAGGAACTGACTGTGTTCTATGTTGAGGTCAGAGATGAATCTGGAAAAACGAAGCCATTGAAGGGTCGCAAACTGTTGAAAAGAAGTACAGAGAGCGATTGAGGCCAGGCAATCAGTAATAAAAACTCTCGTGCGCAAAACCATAAATACAAGCAGGCCGATTAGCGTGAACGTATGACGCATAGCTACAACCAGCAGCCTCTCCAGCAGTATCAGCTGAACGAGAGTCATGGAAATCACAATGACCGAAGCCAATTTTTGAAGCTGGTAAAGGTCCCTGTGTTCAATGGTGACAAACAAAAGTTTGAAGATTTTTGGACCCTCTTCAGAAGTCTAGTAGACGAGTCAGCAGAGCCAGTGAGTTTGAAAATGGCAAGACTGCGACAATGCCTCATAGGAAATGTGTTGGAAGCCATCCACAGTCTCGGAGTCTCAACTACATAAACTAGAACAGATGCCATTAATCAGAAGTAACGATATTCACGCACTGGAGAAGTTTGCAGACCTTGTGTGAATTATGGTGGTAAAGCTACAGGTGGAAGGAAAAGACGGAGAGCTAGAAGATGGAACTCTTCATAGCCTACTGGTAAAGGAAGTTGCCTGATCATCAGCTGGAGAATTACAGCCGCTGGTTAAACGAACGTGCAAGAGAAAAATCAGTCACAGCTTTCAGAGACTGGCTCAGAGATGAGGTCAGATTGTGAGTTGAAGTGGTGGAAATGGTGAATGGGATTTAACTGAAGACTTATGAGCATGTTAGACCGCCAAAAGCACCAAAGTACCCGGATCTTGGTAGAATGCAAAATTTCCATACTGCTGTAATTGGGAATGGAATAAGAAACATGCGATCTCCCTGTTCTCTCTGTCAAAGTCTCGATCATCGTGTGTGCTTCTGCAAGCAGTTCTACGACAAAGCAGTGGATGACCTCTGGCAGTTCGCCAAAGAAAGGAAGCTTTGTTTTCGCTGCCTAGCCTCTGACCATAGGGGGAAAAATTGCAGAAAAGCCCACATATGTGGAATAGATGGTTGCCCTTGAAATCATCACCGCCTTCTTCATTGACTTGAAAAGTTGTCAGAAACCGGACCGCTGACTATGTTGCCCCATGTTGACAAAGAAAGACGCCCAGTCGTTCCATGGGAGGGGGTGACCGTTGTGACCATGACCAGCTGTAATGCCAAAATGCAGACTGTATCATATTCGTTACGAACTGTCCCTGTGTGGATGAAGGCTAATGGTAGAAAACTGAAGATAAGTGCTATCCTTGATGACGCATCGAACGAAACTTTTCCTAAACGAAAACGTTGCTGGGGTACTGGGACTGCAAGAACCTTTCCAGAAAGTTCAAGTTCATGTTCTCAATGATACAGTAGAAATCTTTCAGTCCATGCCGTTTAAGACTGAAATTGAAAGTGTCGATGGGCAGTTCTCAGAAGAAATCAGCATGAAAACGTGCCCGCAGAAAGTCACAGGCAATTACAGAGTTGTGAATTGGACCGAACATCAGAATAAATGGCCTCACCTGACCCAGTGAAGCTTTGCCAAGCCCGCAAACAATAGACTTGTCGATCTTTTGGTTCGCATTGATAACGCTGAACTCCACTATTCTCATGTTGATCTCTGAGGGAAAAGATTCTCTCAAGTAGGAAAAAGGAAGATATCGTGTAGCTGTTCCCTGGAAAGATGAGAAACCCGAGCTCCTTGACACCAAGCCCATGGCACTGTCCCGCCTCAGAAGCACCGAGAGAAACTTAAAGAAAGACGACCGTGTTGCCAAAGATTATAAAGCAAATATCCAGGCCTATGTTGAAAAGGGATAACTATGAAAGGTTCCTTTGGATGAGCAGCTGCCAAACAACGTATGGTATCTACCGCATTTCTCGGTTGTGAGGATGGATAAAATGACAACAAAAGTATGAATTGTGTTTGACTGTGCCGCTAAATGCAATGGCATTTCCCTGAATGACATGATCCATGCTGGACCAAAACTACAGCAAGATCTTTACAATGTGATTGTCCGTTAGCGTCAAAACCCTGTTGGTATTGCTTGTGACATAAAAGAAATGTACCTCCAGATAGAGATTGAGGAGCAGGACCGTTCCCATTTCCGACTGTTATGGAGAGACCTTGACCCTAGCTGAGAGTCGGATGTATTTGAGTTCAGCTGTGTAGTGTTTGGAAAGAATTCAGCCCCTATGGAGTCGCAGTTTGTAGCCCAGGAGAACGCTTGAAGAAACCAAGACCGCTATCCCCTTGCTGCTGAGACTGTCCTTAAGTTAACCTACATGGACGAGTCTGTTGACAGTGTTGAAAATAACAAAGAAGGAGTGGAGCTGTACTGTCAATTGAAAGTGCTGTGGGGAATTGCTAACATGCATGCCAGAAAGTGGATCTCCAACTCACTGAAAGTTATCAAAGCCATTCCAACAGAAGAACATGCTACAGAGATCGTGATAAACTGCAGCCAAGATCCTGTAATAAAGACACTAGGAATCTTGTGGAACAGCACCAAGGACTTGTTTACTGTAACTGCTTCTCCGGTTTTGCCAGATTACCAGACAACAAAGCGAAACGTCCTACGTAAAGTGGCGATGATGTTTGAACCTCTGGGATTTGTATGCCCGTATGTTATTGTTGCAAATATTCTACTTCAGGAGCTGTGGATGCGAGGCTATGATTGGGATGACGAAGTACAAGATGAAATAGCCAGCAAAATCGGGGATTGGTTCAAGCAGTTGAATGCCTACAAAGTCCAGAGCCTGTCAAGTCGAAGCACATCGTGACATTTGTTGACGCCTCTCAGCAGGCTGATGGTAAAGCTGTTTATATCCGGTGCAAATATCATAACAATGCCGTCATTAGTCGCCCTATTGCAGCCAAGAGCAACGTAGCACCATTGACTTCGATGACAGTCCCTAGACTGGGACTCATGGGTGCGATTCTTGGCCTACGCTTAACAAAGTCCTGGAAGTACCAATGTAGAGTGAGATGTTTTATTCTGACAGTACAGATGTCCTGTGGTGGATTTGAGGGCGTGGCAAAGACTTCTGACCCTTTGTAGCAAACCGAATTGGTGAAATACAGATGTTCACTGTCATGCTGTCACAGTGGCAGCATGTCTCTATCGAGGAGAATTCAGCTGATTTGTGCACAAGAGGTGCAACCCCTTCAGGGTTAGCTGGGTGTTCCTTGTGGTGGAATGGCCCCGATTGGTTACCAAAGGATTCCAGTGAGTGGTCAAAGATGCTAGTCCGGAACAGACCTAGTGAAATGCCAGAGATGAAAACCTCAAAGAGGCAAGAGGGTGCGAATGCAACCCTTGTGATGTATAGCCTTCAGAAAGAAGCTGCACTGAAACATAACAACACTTGTGAAGTATGGAGACTTGATCCTAAACGGTTCTCTAGCTGGACACGTTTGGTTTGAGTACACGCAAGAGTGAGAAGAGTGCTGCACAACATGCGCAGTAGAGGCAACAGAAAGACACATCGAGTTGTTGCTTGAAGAAATAAAGGATGCTGAAGAGGAGATAGTGAGCATAGCACAACGCAAAGCATCCCGTCACGAGTTCGCAGCTTTGAGCTTGAGTAAGCTGATATCACAGAAAAGGCAGTTGATCAAGCTTAGTTCCTTCCCTGTGACACCAGAAGTCCTATCATTCTGCCTCGTGGACACTGGTTGACAAAACTGATTGTGAAGAATTATCATGAGAGAGCAAGTCATGCCGCTGGAGTAAACTTCATTCTTTGCCAGTTAAGTGAGAGATTTTGGATCATTGCCACACATGAGGAGATCCCTGAGTGGGACCATGAATGTAATAAATGCAAGAAAAGATGGAAAAAGCAAGGCTGCATTTTACTTTCCGGCCCTTCGCCCAAACAGAGGTGGATTTTGCAGGTCCTCAGTATACCGTTCAAGGACGTAGAAAGCCTTGACAGAAAAGGTGGCTGAGCCTGTTTACTTGTTTGGGAACAAGAGCAGTGCATTTAGAGATGGCCTGGGGACAAGATACTGACACATTGTTAAATGCCTTCACTCGTTTAACCAGTCGCCGTGTTCCTAAGGAGGTGATAACTGACAGGCATGAATTTCATAGGTGCAGTGGGTGAGTTAAAGAAACTAGTCAGCCAGTTAGACAGACAGAAACTTGGGAGCAAGACAGCTGAGCTTGGAGAAGCATGGAGGTTCAACCCACCAGCTGCTCCACATTTTGGAGGAGCCCATGAAGTGATGGTGAAAGCTTCTGAGAAAGCCACTTGTACTGTTGTACGAGACCGACATGTGACTGATGAGAAGCTGATCATATTGTTTGCAGGGGTGAAGTCTCTTCTTAATTCCCATCTGTTGACTTATCAGAGCTCAGATCCAGTGTTCCATTGACACCTAACCATTTCTTGCATGGCCAAATGGGAGGACAGTTTGCACCTGAGTCTGTTGAAACCGCTACTTTTCATCCATGTCAATGATGGCAAAAGGTTCAAGACATTACTTCAAGTGAGGAGAATATGGCTCAAAAAATGTGCTCCTGCCCTTGACAGCCGACCAAAGTGGACATCCGAAAACCGAGATCTAACAGTTGATGATGTAGTTCTCGTGATTCAGCCCGATTCTCCGAGAGGGTGTTGACTGCTAGGCAAGTTACTGAAGTGTATCCTGGAAGAGATGGCCACCCCCGTGTAGCTAAAGTTGTATGTGGGGCCAAGACTGTCGTGAGACCAATTACGAAACTGATTCCGCTTGGAATAAATTGATAGTTCAGAGACACACTAGGACTACCTCCCAGTGTGGGGAGGGGGGAAATGTTAAGAAGACAGTTCTGGAGTGGCGTGATGCGCAAATAGCACACGTGCTCGGAAACATTTTCAATTTAAGTTGCATGTATGTTTATTGTGCATGCGAATTTAAGTTGTGTGGACGTTTATCGGCAGAGTTTTAGACAGTTTTCAGTGAGCAGTTGTTGTGCCTTTTAGGGAGTTTTTTAGAGTGAACCATTTTACCGATTTTGAAGTGTTTTGGTTGAGTACCGTTCTGTTTACCGCTCAGTAACGTATCAATATTTGATGGTGGACATTTACACAATTACAACAGTAACAATTCTTTTTTCAACAATTGAGTAACAGAAGAATGAATAAAGTTTGGTTTACAGAAGTTAACAATGACACCATATTGAGTTAATTAAGAAAATAGATATTGTTAATTCTTATTTACATACTTTTTTAACTTAACGATTTTCCTTAATAATAGCGTTGTCCAACTTAAATTGTTAGTTAAAATTGTTTCCTCAAAAATCTTCCATTTTTCTTTAAACAAATTCCTTTTATTTGATTTGAAATATATGTGTTTTCCAGTTCCATATTTAATTACCAAAATTCTTATGAAGTGACTCAAGGAAGGCAATGTTTCTCTACATTGACAAGTCCACAAGAAAGATTTTCCTAAAATTACTCTTAAGTTAAATAGATCCATATCCTCAAAAGACCCAACGGGCTCCTCCAAAACCTGCAATTGTAGCTTGGAAAGGCAAAACTCAAACAGCAGGTCAACTTTTCTTTGGAGGAACTTGTTATTGTGGTCTTTCACTGTAGTGCACAAAGGAGCCACTGCATACTCCTCTCTTCCCCTCTTACAATCTGGCAGTGATTTTACTGTAACGTCCATACCGGTGTCCAGGAGCGCTGAGTGGACAGGTACAATGGACATGCGCAAACCACCTGGGGATTATATCGCTATCCAGTACGAGATAGCAGGCCAATATACCTTTGTTTTAGTAGTTTGGGAAACTTTTGTTTCTTCGTGTTCCTTGCTGTCAGGCTCTTTTCCGTTAGCTTTTCTCTCAAGCACTGCAACAGACAAGAAGAAAAATGCTACCCCTTTGATTTTTCCAGGGGGGGCTGGCAGCTACCTTTGATCTCGCTGCTTTTCTGGTTTCTATGATCGCCCCAGTAAAGAAATCTGTCAATCATTTGAGAACCGTAACGAGCATGTGCATAATGCGAAAATAATGCGAGGAAACCGAAACATTTCGCCGCCATTTTTGTTCAGGATTTGCCTTCGATTTGGTAACTTTTTATTCGCTGTTGGCAATTTTTAACGACAGCACTGAGACAATCAGGACTAAGGGAATGAAGGACCAGCTTTGTGCCATTTTCCTGGTGAGCGTGGTTGCATTCTTGATTGCCTGGATAGGTTTCCCCATCTCAGGAAGAAAAGAAGCTGAAGTTTTTATTTTGCTGTGGAAGTTTCAAGGTTCGTTACCTTCCATCTTCACACCGACCAATTATTCTTCTCTAATTTCTATGGAAAATAGTGATGTCGAACTGTTTCATGTCTGCCATTATATATTGCAAAGCCTCTGAACGTAAGTCTTTAAAATATTTCTCAACTGTTCAGAGTTGTACGTTTAACCTTAAGCTTAAGTCCTACATTAAAAAAGTTTTTCTGTCTTAAGTTTTTTTCCGTCTTAACTTACTGTCTTATGAAAGACTGCATTTACTTTATGATTTTCCTGTAATATGTTGAGTCTGAAGACTTCGTTTCAAGTAATTTAAATCATGAAACTTGAAGGCAGTTGCAGATCAGTCAACAACATTGAAAATAGCTACCAGTTTGCATGTCTTGATAGCACAGTGATAAATTATGGAGGTTTTTAAACCTCCATCCCTTACTGTTCAGTATCAATGTGTACTGGCAAATTTGAAATCATTTTTCTTCTTCTGCATTTTGGAATGTCCAAAATGGACTATTTGCTAGACACAGACTAAATATGAACCTTCACTAGGTTGAGGTATTTATTTACAAGTTATTGACCCGTGATGATAAAGAAAGCAGCTTCTGCTCACATGCTTTGGCATAATTTGTATTGGTTATAAGCATCAGTTTTATTTGTGTGGTGGGAGAAAGCTCTGTAATACTTCTGGGTATCAAAATAGGGCTGTGATATACTCATCTGCTGAGGGAGATAATTTATGGAATAGACCCAGGGAAGGCAAATGAGCCATGTTACCTGTAGTTGAGTGCTAGTGATGAGGTACGTAGGTAAAATGGTCATTCATCCAGACAACTAACTTTGACTTGGGCAAACCTGAGTCAACAGAACCTCCACAACATTTGAAATAGGCCAATTTTGAGACTTGGCTTTAAGGCTTTTGAGAATGACAAGAAAAGACATCAAGTGCAGGGATTGGTAACAGTCATTTAGCCCCCCAAGTCTATTAGCCCCTAACGATTTAAACCCCAACCAGAAGTTGATAAGCCCCCAACTAGAACTAAAAAAAACCCCATATATTTCTCGTTCTTTAAGTGTGAGAAGGGGCTAATCAACTAGTTGGGGGCTAACTGGCTAGGGGTTAATCAAATGACCGATAACCAAAGGATCAGGTTTGTTTTATTCCTTCAAGGCAAAAAGATGAGTAAGGATGTTTTAACATCCTTTCTCATCTTTTTGCCTTTGCCTTAAAATGTATCAAATGTGGCCTAAAGTGTTGATTGTCAGTGGCTTGTTCCTGTAATGGAAGGATAGCTAAATAAGACAATAAGGAAGACTAATATAATGCCAGATGAATGAGGCTTTAATAGTACTTGTCTCAATGACAAATCTTAGTGCAAGAGAGGAGCATTAACCCTTTGAAAACTGATTGAGAGGTGGCATAAAAAATTAGTGCCAGGGAAAGGGTTACAGAAAGAGCAACAAAATGAGATGGTAAAGTCAAACTTCCTGCACACTCTCCATCTCAACGACTTGATTGGACCCATTATTTAAGCTGCTAAGTCAAGAATATCAAAACAAAAGTCTAAGGATGATTATGAAGAAAGAAAAACAATCAATGACACAACTATTGTGTTGTAACCAAAGAGATGGTGATGAATTCTCAATTCTGCCAAGGTACCTATCCAGTATTCACTTTCATAAATAATGCCAGATGCTTTGTCTGAAACTGAAACAGACCTTTTGTAGTAACGTAACAGAAAAGCGCCGTACTCACTGCACTCACTATGAAACCTGCTTTAACCCTGTTAGTTAAGTGCAAGCAAAAAGGGTCACAAAGCTGTTAAGCTGTTCAAAAAAAGCAACCCTTACCATCAGGCAGTGCGGAAATATAGAAATACTTCAGTTTATCCTGTTGATAGGACACTGTTACAAAAAATGCTTGAGTGAAATATTCATGATCATGCCTGAAATCTGGCTCACCCTGTGGAGTTCCCACTTGCAGGTTTACGTTGGAATATTTATCCCCAATACCTCGATAAAAATCTCCAAGATTTAGATGTAGGGCAACTGGAACTTTTTCTTGGATGTTTGAATGTGCACGAGGTTTACAAATGCATCCTGTTTGCGGAAGTCCACCATGTTTGTTTTCCACAAACCAGTGCTTAGTCTCGCTTGGCCAAATTTCTGAACTGGGGCGATCATAGAAACTCAGTTCCAGGCCTTGCTGCTTGCCCCCCTGGATTTTTTGGATCGCTTCATCACTCTTGTTGCGTTTTTGACATAAAATTATTTTTAGCAGAGCTCCTCAACACTTGCTCTTTCTGATGCATTATAAGAGACTTACTTTTCTTGTACAAGGGGGATGATTTTGCTTATGAAGCGCTTCAGATATTCTGTGGAAATGACAAAATTATATGTAAGAGAAATAAGTCAGTAGTTCAAATGAGTGATGTTGACCATAAGTGGTTTCGACCTTTATGTAGCTCAATACTTGGTCGATATATCTTTCGATAGCCAGTCAAAATTTGGTTAACGGGCAAGGGAAATGTGACAAAATCCACAGAAAAGTAAGTTCTTTTTGACCTTGCTGAGGGCAAAGAGCTCTCGCTGACACTTGGCCGATATAACAACGACACGACCAATATTTGACCAAACCTTGACTGATATACCAACGACAGTTGACTGATATTCTATTGAGATGAAACTGGAAGCACAACAATCGACACTCAGAAGATGCTTGGTCAATAATTAATCAAGAGCTGACCGATAACAGGCCGATATATTGATTGATTGTCGATCAGTTCTCGTTTGATTATCAACCGAGTATTGGAGGACTATCAGCTGACAGTCGACTGAGTATTCATCGACATGTGTATCAATGGAAATAGAAATACTGATGGGCACCACCCATAGTAACCATGATTCGCTGAAGTCAAGGTCAGTCAAAAACTTCACTCAACACACTCAAATAGCAAGAAATAACGGAAACTAACCTACCCTTACTGTTGAGCTGCTGGGTTGGAGCACTTGCCATGACGACTAGAACTTGTCAACTGAGAAAGAGTGTTGTTTTGTAGTCGACTTTTATGGTAGAATGTTCCTTTTTCATTTACATTTTCAAAAAGTCTTTGTTTTTCTTAAGTATGTATAGCCTTGGGAAAAATAGTTTTAGGACCACTTTGTGGTTGTCCGATTTTGTTAATCACTCATATGATTACAAACCGAATTGGACTCCACTCAGTCCTATTACCATTATTAATTATTTTATCAATTATTACTAATGAGACTAATTAACAATTACACTGGTAGCCCTTGCGGGCTACGGGTCAATAGCCCATGAGGCGAAGCCAAATGGGCTATTGACCCATGGCCCTTGAGGGCAAAGGGTCTAATTGTTTTAGTATCACCCAACTAGTCGGACAGAAAAGGCAATAATAAAATTAGCAAATGCAAGTTGAAGAAATATTTATTTGGGAATAAAACGAAAGAAATTGTCACGCTCGATTGTGCCAATTTCGCTACACGAGGACTATTGCTTAGTAATAAAAACAGAGAATACTTCAAACTGAAATCCTTACTTATAATTTTAGTTCTGCAATAGTATGGTCATGATGTCTGCCGACTTTGACTTACCGGCATGTTTGATCTTCCTCTGGTATTTTTCAACCAGCATTTTTTTCATTACTGTTTTCAATATAATTTTACAAACAGCAACAAGAATGCTCTCGTTTATTCATTCCCAGCTTAGTAGCCAGGTATTTTACCAGGAGCAGGGGTTCTGGACACAATTAACTTTGTAAGTTTTCTTTGATCACAGCTCAGTGCGACAATGTAGACAGCTTTGTGGTGGAATGGAGATTCCCTGCTGAGCGGCCTTTAGCTGTTCTAGATTGCCAACCTTAAACTGGTTAAAAGATTTTTTGATGAAGGTTTATTGCTATTTAACAACAAGAAATATAAGCTTACATGTATGCTCATGAACAAAAACAGCTCTTTTAGGAGCCACGAAACTTGTAAAAGCAATGATTGATGCATTCTCTGATGTTATTTGTCTTATGAAGTTCATATTTAGTTTGCTATACAGACTGATAAATTTTCAATTTAACTGTTAATTTATGCTAATGTATGGAACACTTTCAAGATGTTGTTGCACATAAGCCGCATCCCTGAGTTTTAAGGAAAATTGTGAACAAAATGGTGCGGCTTATCCCCTGGTGTTTGCGGTATTCATTCCTTAATTGAATTCTAGGAAGTTAAAAACAGTGAAATGCAATTGTAGATATAATAATGATTGAGATGTTGTTGGATTTATACCTAGAATTTAGCTGTTTTGGTTTTTAATTGCTATAAATGAATTGTTGCTTTCCATAGAGAGGATAACATGGAACATCTCATTGGAACAGCTGGAGGTAAACAAGACTCATTACATACAGTAGCTGTTACGGACCTGGCATGAGGTCCATGCTGGTGAAATATTACTTGAGTTCATTTTTAACGAGCGATTAAATTTAGCTAGAGAGAATTATAGCAGTTGGTTGGGAAAAAATATTCACTCGCTCGCCAGTCAGTCAGCCAGTCAGTCGATGGGTCAAACATTTTTTGATGGTAATTCTGCTGACCAGGGTATTTTGCAAGGGGGTGACATTTGCCTGTCAGACCATTTAGAAAAAAATGGCTGCCAAAGCAATGAACTGATCTTTTGTGTTTGGAGTAGAACAAGTGCTCCCAAGTTAAAGACTAGTATTTTGATATACAACAGAGGTGGAGGTATAATTCAATCCATTGGCCGATTTGTCAGCAGCTTTTAACTGAAACTTTGCCAAAAATCACGTGCAAGGGTTTCACATGTGCTAAGTGTTTTTCTTCCATACTGTCTCATTTTCTTTTATTATCACTTGAACATTTGTATTAACCAAGATTGAACTGCCGACCTCAACTTGCCAACTGCAGATCACCCAACTGGAACCTTGTCACTTTGCCAACATGCTGCTGATGAATTATTGGTGAAGAAAAACCTCTACAAATTCATCACAGTTAGCTATAAACTGCTGACGGATTGATGGCCATTGCAGGGTAAAATGATTTGCACAGCAAGCTTACAGCGAGTGACTAAGATTCAAATGGCAGTTGTTTTCTGCTGGAAATCACTCAATTTTTTTCACCAAGTGACCTGTTCTACTGGCCATGATGTCTATTCATGGATATTTTTAGATGCTGAATGAGTTTGTCTTTATCACACTCAACTGAGGTCAGGAGATTGCTTGGTATGTGCTGATGGAAGTCATCATTGCATGGTTTATGGTTCTAAAACCTTAGCAATACACTATTTTGGTCAGTTTGGGGCCTGCTTTTGTGTGAGTAATTTCTATCCTCTGATTCAAGGAATTTTTTAGTGCAGTGAAGTAATGAAGATGATTGTTTGTAATAACTCAGTATCATAATAACCCTTGTCTTGCTTGGGTAATTCTAAAGGCAAGGAGACTTGAAATAAAATGTGGATTTGGTCTCATTTGATTTCCTTGATGAAAGACCAGGTGTCCAGCCTGAACGAGAAAGGAGTCAAAGCTGTAGTTTTGGGGCCAGAACGTTCTGACATGGAAATTAAGGATGCTTTTGAAGGTAAATACAACCTGGTGTTTATGAAGTTGGTGCGCTTTCAAGTGGGTTTTGAATACAGATCGCGGATTTAAAGCAGCTTCCTGGACTTTAGAAAACAAAAATGGTAATGTACAGTATTACTTCGAAGTTTAATTCAAATTTTTGAACAAATAGTACAGCCACGGCCAATAAAATGACTGCAAAAGATATCAGCAAAAACTCAAGCTTTCACTTTAGCGCGAAGAATTAATTTGAACATGCTGTTACGCAGCGAATCATGTCCGCAAAATTTTGAACATTTTTTTTAGATAGTTTTTTTTTTGCCTCATCTGGAATGAAAATTTATTGTTATTGGACTTAATGTCATGTTCCTTTCATTTGGTTACCTTTCTTTGGGAATTTTAGGTTTTTAAAGGTGTCAGTATTTTTGCAGCATGGATTTCTGCATATTTAATTTAGGGCGACCTCCACGGCCGGTTTGCTTAGTTTATTCGCTTTGTTCAAATACATTTTTTTTTTAGTTTTATTCAGCTACTACATTAAAACTTCTGAGAAAAGAACTAAGTGGGCAGTAATTTAGCACAGTTGAAATACGACTTATCTCAAAATAATTGGCTTCAGTTGATTTTGTTGTCTTTTTTATTTCCAACTTTCATCTTTCTTTCACTGCGCTGTATTATTTGTCGCATGCAAAGAAATTATCTTATTTCTTGTTTTTAAATTGTTTTTTAGATAAGCTTATGTCTCTTCGCTTTTATTTTCCAGTGTTTTTTCAAATGTTATCCACTATAGTAAAAGAATGGAAATTTTGTTGTTCTAGGTTTCATTTTGTTCTCCAAAGTCAATAATTAACTCGTTTTTGTGTGTTCAATTTTCTCCGCTTTTGTCGCGTGGCAAAGAAAAATATGTAATTACTTGTTTTCTTATCAGTTTTAATACACCACAAGTTGAGGATCTTTTTTCGTTTTAGAGATATTTACGTTTTTTATTATGCAAACAAGAAAAGTGATGATGTCATAGGTGTTTCCACTAAATCAGTACAACACTCAATCAAGAATATCTCTAGAAGTATTAAAGCAGCGTCCTATAAATTTGGCACCAGAAATGTACATCACATAAGAAACAAAATGACACCTGTCATGCCGTTGCCATGACAACAGTTATGCTGCTGGTCCTGTTTTAATTAAGACTAAAATTCCCAGTTTTTATCTTAAACAAGGATCATCCACTCCCAACAATCTAATGGGGAGAGTTAAGACAATATAGGAACCATGCATGTTCCAAGCAAGACCCTCCGTCCCACTTTAAAAGGTTGCATAATACAAAAACGTGAATATCTCTACAACGAAAAAAGATATTTCAAAAAGAAAAATGCCATTCTTCTTTACTTTGAAAAGCCTATCAAATAAGTAGCAATTATTTTTTACTTCATAGGTGCTTTAAAACTTGTTTCTGTTTATAAAGAGAGAATGATTAATGTTTTTATCAAGACAGTATTGCCTTGATTTTTAGTGCAGAGTGCACTATTGGGATGGTTTGGGGGGCTGCTGTTCACTATGGCGCTAACGCCCTAAGGTGTAAACTTTAATGTTTGTTTAATTAATTAATTTCAATTAATTAATTAGCCTTGCGGGAAGGGGGGCTGGGTGCAGTAGGTACCTGAGTGCACTATGCAAAACGTGTCTTATTTACGTTGCCTTCTTTGATAACATGGCAAAAATATATATACATGTTTGGTTTGGAAATCTCATGCTATCCTTGTGCCATTCTCTCAAGAACAGAAGCAATTTGCTTCAAATGCATGCACAGATTAGTTAGCGTCAAAGTCGAATATATGTTAGGTGAAAGATACATTTCATAGCATGTAAGACGCGTGCGTTCTAACATTGCTAGTGTGGTAAACTCTGTTCTCAAGTGCAGATGCAAGTTTTTTTAAATTTTTTCTAATGAGTGATATCACACTCTCGTTTTGGCTGGGGATAGCAGTTATATTTCAGGTAATGTCAGTTCTCCTTTTCAGTCCAAAGAACGTTACTGTGACTGCGTATCTTCTGGAATCTTCCCTAGCTCTATTCAAGAAATGTTGTCTGCTGTTTTTTAACTATTGTGTGTTTGCCAGGGTTGAAATAGAGAATCGGAACATATTGCTTCTCCTTAGCAGCTTGTTTATTTTCTCTTCTATGAAAGAGAACCCAAAGATCATATTTAGCCGAAACTCCCCCGCATTAGTTACATGTAAAACTAGTAAATTTGTGACACAAGAAACTTCGTTATTATCGCCGCAGATTCCGTGGCACTTACTGAAACCGCCAATTAATTTCATCAGTCGATGAGGTGACTCGCTCACCGATGTGGGATATAATTTCAGTCAAGTAAAGATCTCGACCTTTAATACTTCTCGTTGAAACACTCAGTTTTATTACTCCATAGCATTGTGTATTAGTTTGATGTGGTTTTATTGTTTGCACCAACTTGTCTGGCAACAGAATTAGAACGTGCTATTCCGTGATTCGACGTGACTATTTGATAACTACATTAATTCTTGTTTGTTGGTGAAATGAAAATTTAAGTTTTGAATAAAACAAAATCATTCCTCTTCGACTTTTCAGCAGATATTTAACTTTTATATTTCATTTATCTCCAGCAGTAAGTTAAAAAAATACACATCTTTCTTATATTTTCTTGGAAACAAAGGTATCTTGTTGCATAGATTGGCGAGGAAAACAAAAGTATCAAATTACAAACGGCGTGAAAAGTAATGCTACAAAATGAACGAAACTCAAGATAAAATACCACAATAAATTTAAAACTGTCTTGGCAAACGGTAATTGTAAGTTATTTTTGGGCAAAACACAAACATGAAACATACACATGGCTAAGATTATGTCTTATCAAGTTTTTGTCCGCTCATATTCTGCAAAGTGGAAAAGGCCTAGGTGACTGCCAAGGGAGGGAACAGCAGGGGTGAGGACCTGTGTGACTACTGCATCAGAGATGTAGATTACACTCTGCACTATCTGAGATTTTCTCACTAGTTTGATATTTCCAATGTTCACTTTTCACCCGCATTTACTGCCAACTATTATAAAATTCCATGCACGGAAAGTTATTTTTATATGGATCATGCAAGAAAGGCTTGTGTCATGCTGTGTCCAAATTTGTTATCTGAATCACAAAATTATGCAAAATCATGTGATTTTTGTGAAAAATGAGTCATATTTGAAGTGTTATTTTGCGACGAACATTGTTACGTGTTGGTGGAAATTTTAGTCAACAATTTGACAAGAAAGCATGAGAAAGACTTGCAACTTATTTGGCCACTGAAATGGGATAGTGTTTTTAGAAAATGATCTTCTTTCAAGTCTCTAAACTGTTCTTGCCACTAGATCAGTCTCCACCTGTTGTGAAGGTGGCTGCCTTTAGCTCATGCAATTGCACAAAAATACTGCTGTGTGAAAAAGTTGTCGGCCAAGTACTGCAAACAATACTATTTGTGCGTTTGGGAAAGTTTCTGGGCCCATCTACTGGGAGCATTTGCTTGAATAACAACTTGAAATAACTTTGTTTGGTTTGCCTTGTGGCCCTTTGGTGGTAGTATTGCAACATGAATCTTTCATTCTCTGAACAGCTGATGTATCACAGGATTATAGTGCTGTTTAGATGGATTATTGTTCCTTCCTTGTGTCATTGTCTATTTCATGAAAAAAATTCACAATGTTCCTCGCACAACAACACTCTTCTAACACTACGATGTCAGTCGATCCAGAACAGTTTTGTCTAGTGTACTAGTAAGAAAAGCATTTGACTTCCAGTGACCTAACTGACAAAACTAAGAATGAGAAAAACCTTTGGCAGCAACCCAGCTGCTGAAATTAATGCAAACGCTATATTATGTGCCTCATAAAATGATTTGAGATTACAAAACTGGAGTATAGTATTGAGTTTGTCCACAGAAGACTTCTGAATGGGCACCCTTCTGGTCAGCAAAATAATGCACCAGAAATTGATCCCTGAGTTGTGAAAAAATCTAAAATGAGTTTTTCTGGACAACAAGATTATTCATGTTAGATACAGATGACTAAGGGGCAGCCAGATTCACTATGCTTGTATTTCAAAATGGTGTGCTAGAGGGTCTGCACCTGTTGCTGGTTGTCTAAAAATTCCAACTTTGAAAAGCCAATGTGTAAGAAAGCTAGGGAGCACATGACCAAACATCAGTAATTCAGTATTTTTTGAAAAAATAAGTTGATCTCATCTTACAAATAAGAACTGGCAATGAATTATGAGATAAGCAAGAGGTTTTTTTCTTTGTGTTTCATGATAGATTTTGAACTTCAAGCAGGAATGGTTGAGCTTATTTTCCGTCTCATCCCAGGCGACACTAGGCACAAGAAGGCTCGGGAGTATTTTAGCTGTGATTTAGTGTCTTCCGCTTTTTGTGATATCACCAGTCCAGAATTTGAAGCAGTAAGTACACAGATTATCTAGAGGGCTATGAATTATTTGAGAATCTGCCTTTGACTTTTTGTCTCTGCAGTCGTCTTTAACTTAATTACAGATGCTTCACAAAATTTTCATGTCACTGTAGTGATACCCACAGTGTATACATTGCTGTTAAGTTTATAATTTAGCTTGGTTTTCACATTGCTATGTTGTCTTAGTTGCCATGTTCTGCTCTGATTTTCCTTTCAGGGTTGCCGAAACTTTCTCAACACTTTAAACCAAAGTCAAAAGGAAAATCAAAGGTACCATAATTTGCATATAAATGCAGGTTTTATAATGACAATAGGGAGTGTCAGAAATCACAATGAAAGAGACAACGACGATGTCAAGGATTAGTGCAGGGGGCCTGAAATGAGAAGGTCATTTTAAGCAGGAATATGAAAATTATACAGCAACTGTGCTCCAGGACAACAACTTACGAAGCCTTGTTTTGATTCGCTTTATACATGTATCTTGTGTATGGTGGCCCACAATTGCCATAGCTGTTTTGCATGTTTTTATTAGATTTTTCCTCAGAAAAAGTTTTACTTAAAAAAACCCAGTAAAGTTAAGTAACATTTTTTTTAACATCAAACGAAATGAACAAAAACATTAACGAAAGTTGACTGAAAGTAAAACAAGAATTAAAACTAAAATTAACATAAAATGAAATGAAATTAAAATTTAAATCAATTCTAAATCAAATTGAAAGCAACTCCACAATGAATCACACAGCATTTTCTTTTTAAATCAAAAGAAAAACAAAATGAAATATCCTTATGGCCCAGAACTGCCATAGACCAGCATGCTTTGCGAAATTATCTCAGAAATTACAAAATGGCGGACAAGGGGTGGAAGGCCTTTCAAGCTGAAATGAAACGAAAGAGAGCGGGGACATGTGCAGGTAAAGGCAAAGACGACAAGAGCTGTAAGGACGAACTAACTGTGCAACGATTAAGTTCCAAAGTGGCTGGTGAACAACAAAAATACACTGGAATCAGCCCAGAGAGTTTGTTGATTTCAGTGGTAGAGAGCTGACCATCGTAAACATCAAGGAAACATCAAGGAAGCGTGCACAAGCCATTTCACATCAAAGATTGGAGCAGGTATGGTATGTGATATACTGGCTGGCGAACAAGGCCTCTCTTGTGGTACAGTAAAACAAATACCAAACACTAAATTAATCCATGTTCACTTTATTGATGAAACTGAGGTCGAAATTGAAGGTAAATGTGATGACACCCAATGCGACAGTGAAGATACTGGCCGTAAGAGAACACTGAAAAGAAAACAGGGCAATGCTGCATCAGTTTCTAAAGTCACTCAGTCACTTCCAAGCCCAAGTAGAAAGGGCAAAATCAAGAATACTAAATCGAAAGTTATTCCGAAGAGCCTCTCTGTATCAGCCTGGGTCGTGTTGTTAAATCTGGCACTACCATGGTTAACTTGAATACTTTTCACTTGGATACCATGATATGGTCAACTGTTGATATCGCAGTGGAATTTCAGATTTCAAAAGATCTACTTGGGCAAGGTGGATTTAGAAAGGCTTACAGGGCAAAAAGTAACACCCAAGAATTTTCAAATGTAGAGTGTGTTGTGAAGAAACGTAAGACAAGTGTCCTTAAAGACATTGAAGCTATCAATCAAACTGTTGAGCAGCACACCAGGAAAGTGGTTCAAATGCGCCACCTTGCTTGAAATGTTGCTGCTCAACTTACACAGGTAGTCTTGGACCAAGACCTCAGAGATTTATTTGGCGAAACATTCTCCTACAAAACCATTTACCTTGCCAAGCTTCCAGATGGGGAATTTGTCACTGTTGAAGAATTTGTGGAAGGTAAAATGGAAAAACTTGTCAATAACGATGGAACACCTTGCTGAAATAAAGAGGATGTGACGCTACAAAAAGCAGAATGTTTGGTTCACTTCTCCTATGAGAAGTCAAATTATCAAGTTATGCTTGTGGATGTGCAGGGGGCTTGCTATGAGCTGTTTGACCCAGAGATTGCCTCTGCTGAGTTATTAGACAGCCAAAATGAAGTCCTGTTCACTACAGGGAACCTTTCTGCTATGCTATTGAAAACTTTAAAGTCAACCACATATGTAATTTTTATTGCAGAAGTTTGTCACTGAAGCCATTTTCAAGTTAAACAAAATTAACAAACTTTGTATTAACTAAGATTAAAAAGCAAAGACACCGCAGAGACAAAACCAAATGTGACTTCAGTTCTCTACTTAGGAAAAGGTTATGTATATATTTTCTCGCATATATTTTGTGTTGTTGATTGTTGCAGTTTAACAATACCTTCAGCTGAAGAAGGAACATGTGAAAGTATAGTGATAGAAAATGTGAGGGACTCAGAGGCAATGTTGGCTGTCCTAAAATTGATAACTGGAAATTGCACATTAATTTTTTCTTAGAAATGCAATAACAAAAATGAGTTGCTACGAGGAAAAAGAAATATTTCAAGTTCTAAAACACATTTCTGATTCTGTTAAATACACACTTTGACAGTGTTGTTTTGTTTGCCAAGGAATTTTTCAAGATTTGAGGGGTTGGCCAACTTCGGTTCTAAGCCCCTCAATTCAAGGTGGTTGTATTGCTTAACTTGTTTCCTTATGAAAACCAACTTTAAGTCTTGTTTGTGTAATATCAGTAATATATGACCTTTTTTGATTTGCTACATCTGGATGTCTTATAATATTCAAGTACCCTTGAAGAGCTGTCCATCTGACCTACATGTATGTGGTTATGTTTGATTTTAAATCATTGTTGCTGTAGAGTCTGCATATCTGGACAATATCACTACTTTGATGTACATTTCTTAACATGTTACAAGCCTTTCGTATATTAGCTCTGAGTATTATAATAGGCTACAAAGCAACCCATTTTGCGAGTTGTAACTTTATCATCGTTACTCTTGCTGTGATATCCATACATGGATAGGTTGGGTTTTAACGATAGTTATTGTTCATTTGGAGTTAATCTGGTGGTCAACTATGTAGATAATAGGTGTACTTGGACACTCCAATTATCTGATGTACATTTCTTAGCATGATGTTACAAACTTTTATAATCTTGTTATGTCAGTCAGTGACAGATGTTTTGAATTTCAATAAAACACTGGTCTGGGATGGGGCACAGAGCCCCAGTGAAGCTTTACAATATTGTTACCATAGCAACTAGATGAAAATCTTACTGACATAAAATTCAATTGGCGATAAAAAAAATCAGGTCAGTTAGCCCATAAGATGCCACAATGTAGCATTATTGTGAACATTACAATGTTTGTTATATCTTATACTGCCGTTCCTTTCTTTACATGTGAATTAAACTTAAGATGGTGTTGGTTAAACAGTTTGAGAGAATTTCCTTTTTAAATTCTTGTATGCTTCAGTGCACTCTGCCGGATCTACATGGTGCTCAACGGGCATAAGTATAATTCTGCCACATTTGGTCCTGAACTCAGATTCAGTGAAATCATCATCAATTTCTAAAACCCCTGAGTGTTGAGCAACCTCTTTCAACTGTTCCTCTGTGACTGGGAATCCTGTAACAGTCAAAAAGAAAATATAGTAAGTCGTGGAGTATCCATTCCCCCCCTCCCCCCCCCCGCCCGCCGCTGCCAAAAACAAAGAAAAAACCACACTCTTCTAGCCCATACTCTTCATGAAAGTTGTATATGTGGTCTGGAACTCCATCAGGTAGCACAGTGTTCTTTTGTGTGCAGATCCTGTGACTGTTCCACTCAGTTTCTTGAAATACATCAAGTTGACGTTGGGTAACAGGAATTAGTAAGTACGATAGAAGCTTCCTGTGGGGGTAAAGGAAGTCTAGAGTATAGCAATGTATAAAGCTCAAAAGGAATCCTTGCACAGTATTGTTAATTAGCTACATTTTACATAGTGGAGCAGACCTAATTTAGAAGGTATACACTTTTTCTCAGTACATAAAAATTTACATGTACCTTTCAACTTCATTGCATGGATTATAATATCCCTCACCCTTGAGTGCTGCTATTTGTTCTTTAATACTTCTCCAGCCGTTCATGAAGTTCCTTCCACCACTGTTCTATCTATTTGTTGAAAAAAAATCATGATACATTACAAATTTCCTAATTCCTGTGGAATTTCATTTTTTTGAATGACATACCTGGTTTGAAGAAGATGGCCCATATGTAACAGTGTCAAAAGGATTCATGTCACCATTGATTTGACAGAGATACGAGTGCATTGTCGCCATAATTCCAGTCTCACTTCCTTTATCAATTCTAATGTGAGACACAATTGTCCTCGTTTCATACAAGTGCTCTAAATACCAGCTCGCGATCCTTTTAGGATCTGAGTTTCCGGTCCAAATCTTAAGCCAAAGAATTTTTCTGCTGGCTGTGTTGATAGAACTGTAAATAGCTAAAGGAAAAGTGCTGATCTGATACCCCATGAGCTTATCATGCCCATCCATCGAGTGTACCCAGCTGGTTCCCTTTGTTGAGAAATGACCTTTAGTCTTTCCCTTCTTTACAGTTGGACATCGAGCTTCAAGTGCCTCTGGGTCAAGGTCAAACATTATGGCATGTACCAAATTTCTTGGAACATTTAGTAGATATTCTTGCCTTATCTTGTTGTGCGTGGCTTGGAAGCCCAAAAGTTTACCTGGCCCATCAAGTTCTTTTCGAACTGCAGATTTCACTTCCTCGACTGTGACATCAGTATCCGTGTAGTGAATATCGAAAATAATGACACATTCTTCGCTCAAGGGTTCACAAGCTCCAAGTGTATTCACCAAAATGTTGTTCCATAAAGTTTAGAATCTCATCTCTTTTAAGGCCTTGGCAAACATACTTATGTAACTCTTCCTTTAAGTCGAGATCTTCCATCCAACTCACATTGCACATTCTGGCGGCCATTGTTTAATTTCGCAAAGCATGCTGGTCTATGGCAGTTCTGGGCCATAAGGATATTTCGTTTTGTTTTTCTTTTGATTCAAAAAAAATGCAGTGTGAGTCATTGTGGAGTTGCTTTCAATTTGATTTAGAATTGATTTAAATTTTAATTTCATTTCATTTTACATTAATTTTAGTTTTAATTCTAGTTATACTTTCAGTCAACTTTGGTTAATGTTTTTGTTCATTTCGTTTCATGTTAAAACAAATGTTACTTAACTTTACTGGGTTTTTTTTAAAGTAAAACTATTTTGTGAGGAAAATGTAATAAAAACATGCAAAACAGCTATGGCAGTTGTGGGCCACCATACTTGTGTCACTATGAAACCAACACATTAAAATCTTGGGAAATTTTTAATGGGAAAATCACAAGGTTTTTCATGCAGTTTCAACAGGTTTTTCATGGTGCAAATTCAAGGGTTTTTCATAGGAAAAATCCCAAGAACAAAGCATGAAAAAAGTATTAGGAGTGTGTTGAAAATCCTCTTAAAAATTCCCAGTTAATAGCCCTTGAAATTTCCGTTCTGAAAACAAAAACATAAAAAATGCATGAAAATGCCATTAAATTTAATGGAATCATAAAATGTAATTTAATGGGATTTTCATGGTATTGGAAAACAAACCATGAAACTTACGAACAGATTTTCATGGTGTTTATCTCTTGGGATGTTAATGGCACGCAAAATTCATGGCCCATGAAAACCCCATCAATGGGGCATTTTTAATGGCCCATGAAAATTTCCTCAGTACTTTAATTATCTTTTCACAGTATTTTTATTGCCCATGGAGGGCTTGAAATTGTGATCAATACAGTTGCATTTGTGACTTAACTTTACTTATTTGCAACTAGAAAAACAAGAGTAGTCACAAATTTGCGACTAGGTTTTGCCTTGACTGACACAAATTAAAAGAGCTAGCAGTAATTTCAAAGGAAAAAGAACATTACTTGTGGATGAAAGACACAATTTATTCGAATCATCATCAGTCCTCATCGCACCATTGGATGCATAAGGCCCTCACAGTCTCTCTGCAGTGCGAATGATGCTGTGCTACCTTCTGGATTTCACCCCAGGTCAAGTGTATAGTCTTGAGTTCTTTTTCTGTTGACCTCCTCCAGGTTGTTCTAGGCCTTCCCGGTTGTCTTTTCCCTTCTGGTGTCCAGAACAGACCTTCTTTAGCAATGTCACTGGGGTCTTTTTTCAGTATGTGTCCAATCCAAGTCCATTTCCTCTGTGTTAAGCTCACCATGATGTCTTCTTGGTTACAAATCTTGCGCATTTTTTGATCGCCAACTGGATCGCCATGTTTGATTATTCTAAGGCACACTAAAGTAAATGACTCTCTGTATCTTCCTCATCAAGCACTTCGATGCCAGGGAAAACTTGGTTTTTTAAAAATCCAAAAAAAATTTGAGACATAGAAATCTCCATCATCCAGTTTACTGTTTTCTTTTACGCCAAAATTTCATGAATTTTTAGCTGTTTACTTTTTGATCCGGTGAGAAAACAGCCATTTTACTCTACAAACACAAAAAAATCGTGGGAAACTTTTTTTTTTCGCGAAAACTATGATCAATTATGATTCACCCGACTCCCATACCATTACCTTATGTTACCTCCATTGAAGCAATATCGATTTTTGGAGTTATGAAAATTTTCAGGTGTACTTGCATGACTAGCACTGGATTCAA
>Ga0126339_10000300_pt1 | contig 25023 bp, 11 predicted proteins | sample OrbTmetagenome_2_FD_92532 | JGI IMG/M metagenome (GOLD analysis project Ga0126339, IMG submission 92532) | Coral microbial communities from Petempiche,Puerto Morelos, Mexico - Orbicella T R C metagenome | ecosystem: Host-associated > Invertebrates > Cnidaria > Coral | place: Petempiche,Puerto...
AAAAAAACCTTTTGAGCCTGTTTCTTCATTATTTGAGAGCTAAAACTATTCGACAAGTTTTTCTCACCAAATCCTGACTAAACAAGACAGTCATAGAAGAAGGGAGATAAATTTAAGAAGAGACGTAAAATTATTTTCACTTTCCGGTAATTCTAATAGTTTTCAATTGGCCTTGTTCGTTCCAGTCTCCCAATTGTGAAGAAACCATCCAAGATGCATACGTAGGGTCTTTTTTGCCATAATCTTCAAGAGCGTTGCATTTGCTTATAACGGGCTGCAAAATAGGATCTGCTCTCTTGTTAAATGACTGCTGCCCAAGAAAATCAGACGAGTTATAATTAGCGACCGGGTCGGTCATCTTGGAGTTATTCACTCACTCAATTCAAGGGCGACTGGTTTCCAAGGAAATCATATCAGCTGCTAAGAACTCTGACTGATAACCGCTTGGACAGCATCAAGTCAAACTAAAGATGAGAACGTAAAAGAAAAACATTAAAACGTCTTTCCAGTTATCAGGATACTTTTGTGCCATTTGATTGACAGATATCGTTTTAACGTTTTATTAACCAGCTAATGACAGTTTAAGGGATGTGCTGTCGCGTTCGCCCTGTCTACTTTGACAAGTCAAGTGATGCGAAAGAACTTCACCACCAGACTAAATGAAGAAGTCTCGGAACAAGCCATTATTGCCTTGGGCGTATCTCGTAAGTGGCTCACACGAAGAAATTCACCCACAGCTCATTCACATTTTACTATTATCACCTGGAAATAAAACTCGTTATCGCCCGATTCCTCGGTGAACAAACACTTCAGAAATTAAGATATACGATACCTGCTGCGAGCTCGACTGATCATATCGATTGCCGACTGTCGAATTGAATCTCACTTCATCTGTCCTACCACTATATTATCAAAGGTATCTTGCGGTATTTCTTAAAAGCCACGCAAGAGACTTGGTCCATTGAAAGGCTTGCACAAACATCTCATTAAATTTCTTTTGTGCTTGGGAGAAAGAACCTTATGGCGACCCAGCACCTGCTGCCTTTTAAGACACGATATAATTGAATAATTCTTAAAGAGATATGTATATCAAAGCAAACAAACTATTTTTTCTTAATAAATCAAAATGTAGCGAGACTATCTCTACTAGCATACAAAATAGTATACACAGTTAAGAAGAACGGTTTTCATTGGCTCCTTGCTAGCCTCCTTCGTTAATCAGGTTTGATCAAGAAAGGAACTGTGATTCTGCGCCAAGATAAAAACTACATAAGGCATTTTTTAATTGACGAGCTTGTCGTTTAGAGGAAAAATATTAAATCAATGTTTAATTTAAGGATGACAACACAAAACATTTAATACTTAGTCGGTCATAAAATGAGCAATTTGTTCGATGGTATATCTTGTGAATGGAAAATTCAAAGAACCGACTTGGTCCAGTTTCTTAAATTTCTTTTGTTTGTGAAGAGATTTTATGACGTAGGCAATGCGACATAAAAGACTGTTTGTATCCGGCACTTCTCCCCAATTCGCATAAAGATAGGATTTACCCAACAAAAGAATATAAATTATGCATGAGAACTGGTAAATAGCCCCTGAGTTGTGTTATTAGTTTTTGACATCGGATTGGCTTTGCGCGGAGAACTGAACTAGATTTTAAAACGTCCGCGCTTAGACGAGAAATGGATATTAAACGCGCCCAGGATTTCGAGGTTTCTAAAGAGAGCGTGTCTGAATTGTTGAAACTATCTGTTGAATCTACACGACGTGATTTAAAGGCAAAAGACCTCTTGCTACTCGGCAGGAAAAGGTCTCGACCAACGGACGAGTGCAAAGACGGCGAACTTATCAGGAAACGTTCAAAAAAGAAAACGTGCGTTACCGCGAGTCTAGCGTTTCAAATGGAACCCTCCGCAGTGGCGAGGAGAAACGAGCGCGAGCGAAACAGAGTTCGAATGGTGAACGACGGATTTTCGTGCCTCCGACAGCATATTCCTTATTTCCCAGACAAAAAGAAACTGTCCAAAGTAGAGACTCTACGGTCTGCAGTGGCTTATATAAAACATCTACAAGATCTTATAACTGAACACGATTCCATGACGGCCGAATCGGTGGCGAACACGGAAAACGAGTGCAAAAACATGACAACATGGGTTGCGGGACAGACATGAAATCATTTATACGTAAGTTTCATTTTTTAGGAGACTTTTCGTAGTTAGCACCGGAACACTTACTATTACACGTGTTTTCAAAACGGGTGGCAAAGGATACCTGTTCTTTTCTAAGTAAAGTTAGAAATACGGATTTAAAATACTCCTGGCATCAAGTATCAAAGGATAAGCTTAAAAGCGAAGCTGATGAACACGTTGTTATGCTTGAGAATTTTCTTATTTGTCTAGGTAAATTGAGCAAGGGTATTTTAGTCTACTATTTTTCAGACGAGTATCCTATCTTTGTTTACAAAATTTCGTAGAATTTGGGTGTGGGAGTAGATGAAAAATTTTACGCCAACGACAGAATTGTACATTTACTGCATCTGCGGAGCTTAAAACTCTTTTATTTAGCACAAAGGCAAAATTAAATTAACTCGTGAAACTAAGGTCAGAAGTTCCTCAACGTAAAATTTAAAAATAAACAACTTGTAGCCCTGGGGCAGATCGAGTTGATCGAGTAAAAAATATATATATTCGACTTTAAATGTGTATAAGACTTACGCTTAAATTTTTCATCTAAATCTTTCATATTTAACTCTGTCTTATCAAGCTTTACTTTAGATATCTTACCATACGATGTTCTCACTATTTTCCCACAGGAACAAGGAAAATATTACAAAGTGTTCTCAAACCGTCACATGCAATGCCTGTATCGCTTAGAGCCGGCCAAGAAATTCCCAAGCAACTGTAAATAAAACGCGATAATTTCAATTTGTAAAAATAATTTTAACCTTTGCACTCCTATTCTTTTACTGCTGTCGATAACGGGAGCGAGACGGACTTTTGTCGCTTCAACCTGGTACCTTTTTATTCGCTACGGTGGTTTGAGCACGGTTGTTGTTTTGCTGTGAATAGTTTAAATAAATTGCCTTTTGAAGTGAGAACAAAGGCTATACTGAAACAAAAGCTATGGAATTCTGCTCAGATGTTTTAGTGCGGTTATTGTTAGCGATACAAAAATAGACTATTAAGAAAGATATATTTTGCGTCTTAACCGCTGTATCGCGGCACTTCTGTGAATTCAAGTAGTATATCTTGATGGTAATGGATCCCTTTTGAGTTGAATGCATTGAACTGAGTACAAAACTAGATTTGTGATTTGAAATATGACAGACATTAATGGACCGTAATTATCTCGTTTGGAAATAAGATGAATGGGTACAGGCCTTACACGATGGAAAGTTCTCATTGGGAACAATGTGCGAGGTTGGATTGCGTTTAATATAGCGCTCGGTTAAATTGAGAATCTATAGCAGCTTGTCAATTTTTTTTAGACAATCTAATATCTCCATCTCAGTGTACTTAGCACTGAACTGAGTGCTAAAATATCTTGTTTTCTAGTCATGAAAGCCAAACGTCCTTAACTGAATTTTTCAAACCGTGACAAATTTACTTCCACACAAATCCTGTATATTAATCGATATACGCCAATTTCATTCCAAGCGAAGCACCGCGAGGGAACTGAACATTAAAACAAAAAGATATAACATGGCCGTGTACTTTTGTAAAACTCCGTTCAAGTTTAGCTGTTAACTTAGTATCGATCGGTGGTGGAGAAAAATTGTTACTTAGAAGAAATAAAATGATTGTGCATGAGGAATTAACATATAAAAAATTACTAATAAATCTGAATGTTTTCCACCTTGTCTAACGCAGTACCCCTGATGGTTTATTATGTTGGATGTGGGAATATACAGTGTTCTGAAGAATGACGAAAAGAGACCAAAAATCAAACTGGACTAATCTAAATCTTGACCATGAAAGGTCTACAGGGAAAAAAATAACTTCTCCGCGAGAAATAAGAGATGAATAACGAATTTAATAGCCAGTAATATTTAATTTCCACTTCATTTTCTCTAAGTGGGATAAGCCTCAATTAACAAAGTCCTTCCACGGGCAAGAGTTGTCAATTACCTCACAGGGCAAATTTCCTTTGTTAATTATATCCAACCAATAATATTTTGAATTTCTTGATTAAAGGCAGTCATAGTCGATTTAATTTCCTGTACAAACATCCTTCCCTGTTCAATTTGCGATCTTTTGTTTCCGGGATATTCTTCAAAAACACTTGATGATTAAATCTTGAGTGGAACGCTTCAAAAAGATACGTTTATGGGAAGCTCTCAAAGCTCCGGATAGTTCTCTCCTTGTGATAGCTTTGAGTGTTTGATGGTACATCAAGGCAACAGTTTCCCAACTTGAAAAACGAGTTTCTTTGCTATTAGATATAACGAGGAATATGTTAATGGTTTTTGTACGTCATTTTATGATTTGATCTTTCCTTGGCAAACATGGCGAACAATTGCATAGTTTGCTATATTCTGCAGAACTAATTTCCCGAAATTAACAAATAAGATGGTCAGCGCAAAATTTTTTGTTAATTCTTACCTTATTATCTGAATGTTCCGGATTAAATAAATCAGGCCTGAAATTTTTCGATGAAACATTCGACTAAAACATATTGTCTAATCGGAGGGGCGGGGGTACTCCCAGAAAAATTTCAAAACCCTTACCCTATTTATGACCAAAATCTGCGATATTCCCTATCCTACTTATGACCTGACCAAAAATTCGAAACCCTATTTATGACCTGACCCTTAAATCAAAACCCTATTTCAGACCTGCGTTATAATTAGTTCCCTAGTTCAGGTCAATGTTAAATTACCGTAAACATAATTTGTGAAGGGCTTTTGTTGATTTTCTTTTCGATAATGATGAAGAAGTAGCTTCTTCCTAGAAACATACCCATATCAAGGCTAGAGTGCAAAAACCATACCCTGTTTATGACCAAAATGGCCAAAATCAGCTAAAATCGATACCCTATTTATGACGTGACCAAAACAGATGACAAACCATACCCTTTGGGGCCGCACATACCTATATAGCCCATATAAGAAAGTAAGCCCCTCCCCGTGTCTGATTGACCGGTGAAGGCTTTCAATTATAGTTCAAAGATTTACAAAGGGATCGACAGTTCTTACGAACATCGGTCCGATACTTGCGATTTCCGTCTATTCCCGAAAAAGGTCGAAGATCCCCGAAGATTTTCCAAAGCCCTATGGAAAGTGTCAGGAAATTTTTCAGACCAGTTTCCAAGGATTTCCGAAGATTCACGAAGACGTCCGAAAAATTTCGAAGAGTTCAAGGAAGATCCGGATCCAAAGATTTCGTTTTGACAAAATTGCAGTTGTCAAGCAGCTTCAAAAAGCGAAAAACAAAAATTGAAACCTTTCAGGCTTGAACAGTGCTTTAGCAACCGAGCAATCACTGCAACTCCATTAAATTTTAAGACTTTTAACGATAATCCTCACATTGTTACCATGGTAACTGTCCGTACTAAAAAATCCCGGCAGAGAAGCTGAAAATCGCTTGCGATACTGAGTGAAAAATAAATACGGAAGAATTTTTCTGAGCTTAAAAGGAGCGCGGAAAAGTTGGCAAGCCATTCAAGAGAAAAAAGAGCTATAGCATCACATTTTTTACCCTCTGTTAAGTTTTCTTCATGTTAATTCTCCTCGCTGATCACTGAATAACCCGCCAACTTCTACCCCCGAGAATATCGCTGCAAATCATTAGCTGCTGATATGTTTTAATCCTTACACTTGTCTCGTTGATATAAGGAGAAGTTGGATGTCAATCACTTTTGGATGACTAACGTCAACGACCAAACATAGAACGGAAAGTTCAATCAGTGGCCCATAGAGATAGCTAAAATAGCAAAACGACGGCAAAGAATTATAAACAATAGCACCAAAGCCCTCCTTCATCATTTTCACCGCTCGGTCACTATATATTCGTAGAGAAACCAGGATCGCGGGCCGGTTTATTCTTGGCTGGTTTCAGTGAGGGATGATCAGGGATGCCTATCCTCCATAGCTTTTACTACAAAGATTGGGCTTCCCGGGGTGGGGGGGGGGAAGACTCCCATATAAAAAGGACGGGGGTGCTCGTCTTACCTTTTAAGGGTTAAAAAGCAGTTTTGGTACCTCAAAGGGTGTTCAGCCTCAAAATCAGTGTCCACCGCAAGAGCTTTCGCGGTAACTTTTGAGCCGAAAAAACGATGGCAAGAGATAATGCGTTGTTTCAGAATTGGTACTTCTTAGGAGCGAAAAAGATTTCATGCCTCTCCCACATAGCAGGATCTCGGTACCTCTTAGGGATTACTTTCAAAATTTCCGACGAGCACAGCCGTCCTTTTATATGAGAGTACCCCCTCCGGGTTAGACTATACGCCCTCGTTTCCTATGAACAATATATAGTTATTTTGCTGCTTCTGGCTAACATTTTTAGCAAAAAAGAAAACTCCGGCTCGTAGTTGTATTGTTGAACTGATCATCTACCATTCACGGCTATAGCTGCAAAAGCAAAAGCAGGTAAGACGTAAGCAGGCGGGTTGTGCCGGCCTATGGCGCGGGTTCAAATTAAGGGGCAACCAAGGGATCGTTTAGGTAAGTTATCTGTTCGGAAGGCCTTAACTGTCCTTTGGTTTGCTTAAGAGAACTGTCACCTCGAACATTTGCAATATGAGAAAATTAACACTTGTTGTTTTCGGATTGAGCTATGATTTTAGCGATGATTTTCGGTAAGGAATTAAGACCTAATGTTTCCTGTAAAATTATGGACAAAATAAATAAATAAATAAATAAATAAAAAATAAATTCGAGAACTCGGGTTCCCCTAGAATAACCGAAAGATAACAATTTTAGAGCGCAGCCTAAAATTCCTAACGTACGGAGCTTCAAAAGCACACCAGATGGCATAAAACAGCGTTTTAAAGCATTTGTGAGAAAACGGTCGTGGGTGCCCCCTGGTTCAATGAACTATAGTTTAAAAATTGTTTTGCGCTGTTTAGATTCGCTTTTTCGTGGTTTTATTTGGTCTCTTTATTGCTGTTTTATCCATGGCGTCATTGTAGTTTTTAACTTAAGCAAATTAAGGGAAAATATTTTCCCCTCTGATCATTTTATTAATGTGATACGCAGACATAATCAACGGTTTTAAAAACCTTGAATATTTACAATGGCAAATGACTGAAGAAATTTACAAGTCTTGGACTCCTACAATCACACAATTTGAGGTCGATGCAGTAACACTATGATCAGACAAATAGCCTTGTTAGATCCCTTGTTATTGCTCGTCGGCTGAACATGATTGAACGCTGTTCAATAAGAATAAAGGTACAGAACGAGGAATGCGCTGAGTCCGACTTGGAACTAAGATAAAGTTTTTCATCAAGATATTGTTATCTTGTTGTTACCGTAGAATTTCGAAAGTAAAGCCCCCGCTACTTTCGGATTATATTTAGCAGACAAAAGGCGCCATGACTTTCGGGTAGCCGTTACTTTCGGATGGTTAAAAAACGTTTGTATGGTAATTCACAGTCGTTTCAGACAAAGCGGAAGCGTAACACAGTAAAAAATTCCCTCTATTTTCCTTTATGTAGATTACTAACCAACTATACTCACATAAACAAAGCAGGCTGTATAAACAAATAAAGACCCCAATGTTGGTACTGTCGGAAGAAAGGTATGGTCGCATTATATCGCAATGTAACTAATACTGCTTGAAACGTTATATCAAATATGACGTCAAATATAATTCAGTTTTTTATTGCAGTCGAGTAGTAATCTTCACAAGGCCGCTACTTTCAGGTGGGTCGTTACTTTCGGGGGGACCGTTACTTTCGGAATTCAATTGGAAAGTAAAAAATTAACGTTACTTTCAGGGAGCCGTTATTTTCGGGGGGGCCGTTACTTTTGGAATTCTACGATAGTTTGTATCAGACGCATAGAAAGACTGGGAACTAGCCAGGCATGGACTCTAGATCGAATTCGTCTAAAGGAGTAGCAACAGAACAATGGAAATACTTGTCCATCAGTGCATGTAGTAAGTACGTTTTTCTTACCTTTCGCTGGGATACATATATTCTTGTGTATGTTATTAATAGAGCATGAACTAACAGAGAGAGAGAGACACTACCCGATTATGCACTTTTCAAGAACACCAATCACGGATTACAATTCTTCTTACTTCTCGCTGAGTATGATTGCGAGACTGATAGGGATAAATACAGGAATTTAAGCATTGTATACTGGAACGTTATCACCCGTTCAAAAGACTTTCTAAGAACTTCATTTCAACGGAGGAGTGTGTCTAAGCTAAGGGAGGTGTGATGTAGTTCCCTTTCGTAAAGTGTGAGGTTCTGTCAACCTGGCCTAATGGTTCGTGTGCCGGATCGATCGGAGTCGTCCGAGTTCAAGCCTGGCCGAAGTCATTGCGTTGTCAGTGATTTTCTCTTGGTTGTGTCAGAGGCAAGACACTCACCTTTCTCAGTCAGCACCTTTCTATATAGGTGCATAAATGGGTAATGGTGAATGGTTGAAGCATCGCATCTGACTGAATGCTTAGGAGTAACCTGCGATGAACTAGCATCCCATCCAGGGGGGAGTAACGGCAATACTCTTAGCTCCTTCATGCTACAGAAACTGGAGTAAAGCGTTGAGAGCTGTGAACCAGTTGGGCTTAATTAGGAGGCCTTACTTTGCTCCGTTTGCTAATGTAGACATCAGAAAATAAAAGAGACGAATACTTGTGAAAAATAGTTCTCGGCACGCCTGGCGCGGCGTTTCGTCTCGGCCAAGAGACTTTGCAGAGACCTTTCATAATTTCACTGAGTAACAGCAAACTCGTTGAGCATCGCGCTCAAAGTCCCGTTCGCGAATTCACGATGTCAGAAAGACCTGGAAATATGTGAGCGACCTAAATTACCAGCCGATCATGGAACACAAGAACACAAAATGTGAAGCCAAGTCAAGTCATCTGTATTTGTGCTAGGCGGACCTTTCAGCACTAGGCTAGCTGGAACCAATGGGGTCTCAGCATAAACTTATGACTACTACAATATAAAAAGTCTATCAATATAAAGACATAATAGAAACAAATTGACAGTCAACAGATTATTCCTTCCGGTATTTTAAGTTCATTAGAAAGACTGGAACCGCTTTGAATTCAAGCGATTTGTTTGCAGAGCGAAGTTGCGAGAGCGTTCAGAGTCTAACTAACTGAAGAAATGGAAAATATATTCCGTGTCTGTATCAAGTCATAGAAACACGAGTGGAAGTTTGGAAGAACGAAAAATGCTCTAGGAACACGAGCTGCAGCTGGTAAACTCGCAGGTGGGTGTTTCCACAGGTTTTTCCTTGAGTTCTCCCAAACTTTCACAAATTAGTTGTTAGTTATTATCAAATTGGAATTGAACTCTTTTAGATTTTGAAACCCAACACAGTCTGGTCACTACAAAGAGATCGCCTGCAAGATCCCTAAATAAGGTTTCTTGAGGTATTGGAAGTAAAGATCTTCTTTGTAATCAACTGTGTTCGCACTCAAACCTGACATGACTTGTCACCACTCTTCCCTTAATAAAGAGCGGCGTGGTTGAAACACGAAATGGCGAAATGACGAAATGGCACTTTAACAATGTGGGATATGGTTAACCCATACAATTATGGAGAGCTAGCCGCTTTCGAGTCAGTCGGCTGCCCGGAGCGCTATTTAGGATAACTGTAGTGACACTTCGTCATTTCACCGTTTCGTGTTTTAAACATGCCCATAAAAAGACAGAATTCTTTTTGTACAGCTGTTCAGAAATTACTTGTTAATGAATCATCAACTTGTTTTGAGCTGATAAGGTTAATTAATAACACTGGAAACTTTCGAAAGAGAAGCCTTCCGTTTCTCAATCACCTGGACTTTTAAACCCAATTTTTTCCTTCCCCCCACCCCTTCTCTAATTAAGCCTGCCAAGCAACGTGCTTAACGAACCTGAATATATCTGGTTTAAGCGGCCATGGCTCATTTACAGCAGTTAATGCCGGGAGACTGGGATTCAACAGTGTTGCTGAATGCAATGTTTATATAATAACCTCCTCAGAGACCCGCCAAAATTTGAATAGAAAAACATGTTCAGACCTCATACCGGGGACTAAAATTTTTATAAACAACCATGTACTTGTTTTTCATTTTTTTATGAAAGAGCATGACAAATGTCTAACTGTAACGGTATTTAATTTGTTCATATAGTTTACCTTCCATGCAACATCGTCATTCCCCAGAATCCCCTGTCAGTCACGTCTGTGGACGCGTACATCAAGTACCGTTCAGAGTGATTTGCTCCATGTTGTTTTGCAAATTTAGTTGAAAATGTTCACAGCATACCCATATCCGGTGAGAAAATTAAAAAACCCTCAGTCGCACAGTGCTTTAAAAACATCAGGAAACAGTCAGGAGACTCTCTTACATTGATAGTCCCGTGAATGAAGGTCTATTGTACTTTGGTGGGTTGGTGGTTTAAGCCAATTTTGAGTGCCGGTCTGCAGGTATATTCACATTTATCTGGCGGGTAATTTACAGTTAAGAAATCATCGCGCGGTTGTGGGAAATCATAAATTTAGCTCGTGGTTTTTGGTTTTTCCGTGTTTTTGTAGCGGCAGTCTAGTGAAGGTAACGTAAATTTAGTGAAGGTAACGTAAATTTCACAATGAAATAAATAAAAAATGAAATAAAAAATGAAATGAAATAAATTTCACAAGCTCGTTTTGTCCGTAAATCCATGTTAGAATTGACAGGCCGCACAAGAACAGACAACACACCCCAGGCTCAAAATGTCTACGTTTACGTTTCGTAATAAACATCCCTCCGGAACAGCCCACCGGACGTCAAAACTTTTTGATCGAAGGCTACTGAAGGAAGTTAGAAACTATTTGTTCTGTTCTTAAGATCTTGTGGTCTTTGTGAAGAGAAATACGATTACTGAGCTAACATTTTGTAAAAAAAATTGTTACGTACTGTTAAAAGATCGGTTGTGATGATGTTAGGAGAAAACAAGAGCGATCTGCGGTTTCGAAGGCACAAAACTGTAAGGCGGTCTGAGGAAGTGAATTAGCCTGCACAGCTAGTGGGTCATACATATTTCGTGCACGTTTTTCGGGTTAAACACAGATAATCGCGTTAGCGCGATATAGCTTTGCAGGTGGACCATACCTCAACAATCTGTGATAGAACATCAAGTTCTTTCCTGTCTGTGAATTTTTGTTATGTCTTCCGAACATAATGCTGTGATACAACTGAGACCGAAGGTTACCTCGCTAGAAAAAAAAAAAGTTCATGCAAACAGTCCCATGCATTGTTTCATACTCCTGTACGTGATGTCATTAGAATCCTCCCAAAATTATCTTAGTGTGTCTCGCAAATTGCACGGCGCAAATGTCCTCGGTCAAAAACAACATACTGCGAGGTATTAATTTTCTCAAATTGTGAAGCAACATCGATACAATGCAAAAGAAATGTGTAAACAACGCTATTTCAGTGACAATCTTGTGGCAGAAGCGTTGCATCAAATCTACTCTTGGTGCTTTTACAACGAGGGACGAATTTCAGTGAGGTAAATTGGAACGAAGATTCTTTGCTCGTTGAAGTGTCAGGTAACACATGAACAATTTCCTTAGGAGTCTTTTCACCATCCTGATTTTAAACTGAATAAAGAGTTCTCTATTATTTGGAATGTTATGGCATGGAAAACATTCTGTTTTTGTTTTTTAAACATGGTCTTTGCAGCTGTGTGCTCTTCCTTGAATATAACAAGTGGAGCTATTCTTACGGGTTTTTGTTTAAGCCGCACTGCTAAGCGACGGAGTTGTGTTGGTACGATACGAATCTACTATTTTGATTGTGGGCCTTTGTCTTCGGACCTGTTTGTTTAGGTAGTGAGCCATGTAAACGTCGTAACCGGTCTTATTGATTGTGCAAATCATGAACTGTGACTGGCTGACTTGTCATATTAGCAAATAACTTCACGAATTAGTTTCCATGCACATGAGTTGGCATTGTCTTTTTGAAATCATAAACTTAAAAAAATTAAGTGAATATCGCGTCCATCGACAACTACCGCCAAGCAACAAGATGTTCTAGGATATTTCTCAAGGTATCCCATGAGGTATCGCCATTATTTTGCGACCTCGTGGTTGCAAATAGTAACCACAAAGTACCAGTTGAGGTATTTTCAACCCGACTGACCACAAAAGACAGAGGCGTAAGCTTAATCTTTCTTTCACCAGCCTTAAACACTTCCTAAGCCCATTTTTGTTCAACAATTAAATGGCCCCTTCACAAAAGAAAGATACCGAGAGATAGAGCACTGTTTTGTAACGATTCTGTGCACGGCAAACACTCTCGTCTGTTCAAAAGAGGCTGTTGAAGCGAGTGTGCTTGCAGTCAGAATCACTCGCGTGACGCGGTGCGCTTTAAAATGCACGTGGGAAGCAGCCCTAATGCGGATCGCGTAACAGAGAAGGAGCAAGACGAAACCAACCGTCTGGATGAGGTACACGAGGACAAAAAACTGTCTTTAGCATTGTCCCACAAGAGCGCATGAGATATAAACAGATAGATTTTCGACAGCGTAACAGCTAAGCTCTGTTTGTCGAATTTATTCAAACCTTTGTCTCTCACATCAGGAAGGACAAAGCGCCAAAAAAGCATGATTTTGAATTCTTGAACAAACTTCACCCACGCATTGCTTGTACTGTTTGATAATGTGGAAAATAGATCATTGTGATAGTATATTGGTTATTGCGAAATCCAATCCGATAGAGAAATTATTGTGTCGAGAAACAGGTAAGCTAAACCCAAGAAAATTAAGTCTAGGACTGATGCCTTAAGTTCATTTCCATGGAGGATGAATAAAATACCCTTCTTGGCTGGCAGTCTTTTGGGCACTGTTTACTCTCCATACTGTGTGTGAAAAGTTTTCGGTGTTGTCAGCAAAAGGCAGGTTTGTGTTGCTAGGCACACACTGTGCACCTTTGAAATGTCGTGAAAACGGAATAATTTCACATGAACAACAACCTAGTTAAACTGTCAAGTGAGTTTACACAATGAGGCCTATTGTTTCCTTTTAAATGACAAAAGAACGGCTAAATGATGGGACACGTTTTGAGCTTGACTAAACTGAAATAGAGAAAACAAATCTAAAAAGTTTAGTGAGGAGAAAGCATACCATCCGAAGTCAACGAAGGGTAATATTTGATCACTAACAGTCGCCTTTCAAATATACTCAAACGAGGTTAATAATGAAGCATTTTGGAGCTCATATACCCAAAAATACACTTAGTCCTTGCTCCCAGAGGTTCATTATTTGCACGTGTTCTCTTTAAGCCGATTAATATAAACTGACACCTAGTTGTTCAATCTTTGTTCCGTTTTACAAGTTCGCTTTACGTTAAAGACAGTAAGCGTAAAAGAAGCAGTTTTCAAAGCTATAGATTTCTCCAGACGTTTACTGGATTCAGCTCAGTACAATATTTGCACGTTGTTGTGTTGTTTGAAATAAACAGGAAAAATGACGAGCAAATTTCTTTTCAGTTCGTAGAGCACTTTGGTGGCAATGTAATTGTGCTTTTAACGCGCTTTTAAGCCGCGAGTTCTATTTTTTTAATTCATCGTATTTTGTCAAACCAAAAGGCAAATGGGGTTTCCGTGTTTTTTCACCGAAACGGTATTGTTGAAAATATTATTTAACGATAATTTCTGTTCTGCTCTCCGCTTTGGTTAATTGATTTGATTTGCATAACAACTCGTCGGAAATTAAAGAAGAGCATTGCTTTAAGCAATTACTACGAAACACTTAGCAAATTTTAAGGACGAGGATCAAGCGGAAATTTTTACCACAGCAGGGAACTGACGTATAACAAAGTATTGCTGAGTTATTATCTTGAATCTGGAAAAACATCCAGAAAATAACTTGCTTACCGACGGACTGATATGGTGTTTAAACGCTATCAGAATTCATAAATCTACTTCAAGAAGTCACATAATTCATTTGCTGGGTTACTCATCCAAGCTGAAACGAACAGGAAATACGTCTTAATCCAACACTAAGCAACAGTTATTATGCGTGTTGTTTTAAATTGGCTACATTTGGGCTTTAAACATTAGCATAAGAGAAGGAAAATCCTCCAAAACAAAACTCTTGCTGTAGGCAGTTTATCAGCTGGCGAGCGAGACGAAAACACCACAAGCAGAATTGATTCTTTAAGCCTTATGTATCTTTTGTGTCGTGTACCGAGTGATGTTATCGAAGCAAAAGAACGCACTTTGTTCACGCTTAATTAATAGGAACAAAGCGGCCTACATACAAAACTAGACAATTGTCTCTATAAGTGGTGAACTGGGCTTCTTAACACGTCCTTTGCAATGTTATAGAAAGCAGAGAAACTGCGTTGTTTCCCACTAAACATTCAGCATGAAAACCGAGTGCTGATAAAAAAAATCAACGTTTTCATGATACTGCCTCAAAGTTGAACAAACCAAGTTTGATTTGTTAGTACAGCTGTAGTCGATCAAGCCACAAAGAGAGCTGCATGACATGCGCAGTAAGCCTACTGGACCATTTTGGTAAATTACTGAATTGTACGAGTCTTTTAACAAAGACAAAAGTTTGTATCAAGGCGACCAAGCGGCTGGCAAACCCGTAAAGGTGAAAACTCGTTAGGCTCATTATTAATAAAACGGCAAGAGTCTTTGTGTTGTAAAAGACATTTATTCGTTTTGCTCGTGCTGTTTAATTATCTGCCGCCATGAACTTTAAAAGACGCAAGCGGTTGAATATTTTTTCATTAGTATTTGATGGAACAATCATTGCTACCTCATACGCGTCAGCTTTCGACTGTTACATAACTTTATCATTTGAATAATAAACTATTAAAGGCCGTCGATCGCGCATAGATTGAAGCCAATAAACTTGAACAAGGCGTAGGGCCGACAACTGTACTTAATGGCACTGTTGTTAAAATAACTTTTAAATTGAGCGTTTCGAAGGCAAAGCAAAACGGACTAAAGAATGCATTTCAGAGAGACTTTTGTCCGCTAAATACACTTTTGCACTAAATTATGTAAATTCGCTATGTTATACAGGGATATTTACGGTCATTAAAAATTTTTGTGTTCATCAAACACTTTCAGTATCACAACTGCAAGTTTACTTTTTCGCATCTAGTTCCTCCAAGCAAGAAAACTGAGAACAGAAAATACGGCCTAGCCCTGTTATTTTCCAAGCGAAAGTTCAATGGCAAGGAAGACGACTGAGAAACGATCCCACTATCTCCTGCCTGAATTAAAAGAGCAAATCTTCTGTTTAATTTAAAGTCATATGCGCTAATTTCAATTTCTGTGGGTCACAGAAAACAGGAAGACATTATTGTGCATTAAAATTGTCTTGCGTAAAGGTTCAAGATACCTCTTGTGATGTAATCTCACGGAAGGACATCAACTGTTCTTTTTACCTCTCGTCCTCTGTAGATTCTTGTTTTTTTGAGGTTCCCTCGGTGTTCTTATCCTGTTTGCTATCTTTGCCGACATCCAACAAGCTCTCTAAGTGTTTAATGTACCTGATTGCGGCCCGTAATGTCTCTACCTTTGACATCCGCTTATCTGTAGGTTCGTCGGGGAGGTGTTCTCGAAGGCGCGCATAGCCTTCGTTGACGTGACGTACTCGAATTCGCTCCCTTTCGTTTCTCTTGCGAATGAAGGCTGGTTCAAGGTTATAGTCATACAACGGGTGAGGAATCGGCATAGTCATCGGCGGTCCATAATACGGAGGCAGTTGACTGAGTGGAGGATTCTCACTCGGAATTCCCAGCTGATAGCAGGTTGGCATTGAAAAGGCAAAATCTGGATACTCCATTCTGAATTAATTAGAAAAAAATCCCAAATCTCTGGAGAAAATCTCGAAGCGGAAGGGTCTTTTGCGAAGCAGGCAGTTGTAAAACCTGTAGGCAACGATCGGCGAGAGATAAGACGGTGGTCGAGCCTTGTTGACGAAATGTATCAATGTTGTTCACGAGAGCAAAAGTTAAACTAAAACGAGTTTTTGAGCGCAGTTTAATAAGACTCCACCTGCTGAGCCAGCCAATCAGGTGCCGCGTTTGTTTTGACAAACAATTAATTGGATTATCACAACTTTCGATCTCGAAAAATAAAGGAAAAAGAACCGCGTGTGCTGCCATACTAGAATTACACTCGTTAAATAGGGTAACAGGAGTGGAAAACAAGCAAAGTTAACGTGGGAGATTAAAACATGGGAATGTATGGTTGCTCAATGTTATGCTAATTGCTTGTACGGTTTAACACCTTGAGACCAGCCTGGGAATACACAGACATACGGGGACGTCATTTTTCTATAGATTTGGAAGCTCTCTCGATGAACTTAATTGAGCTTAGGTATGCTGTAAGCACAGCAATTTAAACAGGGGGCAAGCTTATGACGCAGGTTTAATCTTGTGTCCGATGTGACTGTTCTGCTTTACAATGTGAGTTTAATATCGGAAACTACATGACCCCCTCATTCAGACAGGGCGGGGGTCTTTGAAAGAAAATCTACAACACGCGGACTGAATCCAGCCACCTATTTACTGCTAGACCCCCGAGGTGATACTGAAAGACAGATTCGAAATTACAGTGAGCGAAGCTGCTGACAAACACAGTTTGGCCGACTTGGAAGTCCATAGAAGACAAACACTCAGTCCAGAAGAGATACACCACGAAAGCTTGAACTAACGATGACTGAAAAGCAGACTTCTCGGGGAATTAAACAGGATCGCCTGTTGGAAATGAGATTCGTAGGTAATAAAGAATACGTGCTTTCTGGGCTTGAATGAGACGCAGAGAACAATGGGTTATCGTGGTGTTGCAGTTCACTATAGCTTGTAATGGCAGCATTCTATATTTAGTAAACACACCTTTGAAATGGTCAACTGGATTAAACAATACATCAGGCTCTTACATGGTAGAGGTGAAAGCATTTTCCTTGGCCCCTGAGTAATCAGGCCATTCCCATTGGCTCCAAAGTGACGTCAGTAAGGGAGTCTGCCCACCGAGGCCTTGTTTAACACATGCTCATGGCATTTGTTCAAAGCACGTTGGACTTCGATTGACCGGCACGGCTGTTGCTGAGGCTCACACGTCCCAGAACACTTTTTAATCGTCTCATTTTAAACACATAGCATTGAGGTTGGCTGAAATTAATTGTTAGCACCTGCTTATTGTATTGAACTTTTGTTTCACTTGGAAATTCAGCTCACTCTCGCGGCGATGAATACAACGCGAGGACAATGCATTTTATCTTGCAAACAACCACAGAAAATCCTCAAAATACACGCCATATTGTTGCAGCTTAGCTGGCTAGCTACACTCTGCTAGTGCGCTGTATAAAAGCAGCACCAGAAACGAAGAGAAGGAACCATTTATCCCTAGGGCACGAAAGGGGTACATCACACCCTATTTTCGTCCCCCTCAGGGAGTTCTAGAATTGAACGTCTGATCAAGTCGAAGAGAATTCTTTTCATAAACATACAAAGCTTGTCCTCGATTGCCCGAAGACAATACTTCGCACAAAAGAAATTTACTCTAATTTCCATTCGACACCTTTCGCTATGTTGTTTTTACGCTAAGCACTTCACGCTACAAGGCGAAACGAGACAATGTAGAAAGGGGTCAAAGAGGACTTCTCTCCCAGGCTATATTTGGATAAGACTGAAACATGATTGAAACTTAACCTGACACTAATTCGACATCATTTGTTGAAGCACATGGAAAAGTGTATCGCTTAAGCAACCTGCGAGCAACAAAAGTAACACACAAGCTTAGCTAATCAGCACTCAAATCTTCAATTGATTATCATAAACGCTTTGTAACAGTTTAAAATTGCTATTATGCCAGAGACAAAATCGATGCTGCGTCTATTTGACTCTTAATTGCTTAGCACGAGGAAAAACAACGAGAAATGGGAATCAATCCAGTTGTTATTACCCTTGCGAAAGTGTTTTTGTCTCGTTGAGTAGCTCGTTATAGAAGTCAGTTGAAACTGTACAAAAGGAACATTTTTCTTCTTAAATACATTAGGCTAAACGCAGAAATCCTAAGTCTTCAAACCGCAGTCTGGAGTCCAAATAGGGCCAAAGAGAGTCTTACGGCATAAAACGGTGCGTAAACGCCCGGATAATTCCTCGACGTAAAAAGAAATTCATCTACGTGGGCTCGTTTTAATAGATAATCATTTACAAAGCAGTCTTTTGTTATATATTTGCATACTAATGAGGTGTTTGAGAAAAAGCGAAATTTACGACGGTTTGCTGTGGAACAAACGGGCTTGGCAAAAAGTTCTATCACCTCGCTACTCATATAATCTTCATTAACACCGATTGGACTTTTTGACCAGAGATCTTTTTCGCTCTTCAACGAAAACCAAACGGAGACAGTTCATTTCAATTAACGCAAAATTTGGTAAATATTCTAGAATATTCATGAGCTTTGGTGCAGGATAATAGAAGAAAGACGATGGAAGCAAGGCGGACAGTCGCAACTCGATCGAAATAAGCTGTGTTTTGATCGTGTGTAAACAATGAAACGACAAATCAATTTTTAATGATGATGAATGAGAAAGGAGCACAAGTGTGACTTCCACTTTTTTTTTAAGAAGTAATAATAGCCAAATAAAACAGAACAAAACAAGGAAGCAGCTGATTTTCTTTCCTTGACGCCTGCAGACAACAGAATTCTGGTTTAACAATTCTTTGCTTAAATGACCTGAGCAAGATCAAGAAAAGAATTCATCTCAGTACCTTGTTAAGTATATAAGCGCTGACTTCAGCGGTCAGAAAATTGTCATTAAAAACAACTTGACCTTTTAAATGGTCTCGATTATTTTACTCCTAGCAAACTTGATGCGAGGAAAACGCTTTGGGCATTCTTGCATCGTAATTTTAATAAGAATAATTATGCTTTTCTTCGGTTGCCTAATTGTAAGTTTATCAGCTTTAGCCAGAGTCATCCTGTTTACGGCGCAGGTGAACGGTTGCCAACCGGCGGGTTTAAAATGTCCACACCTGGAAATGGATAAATCACTGTTACCTAACCGAGAAACTTCTTTTGGAGAAGCCTGTTTATGCTCAAACGATTATTTTCATAAGCCCTAGCTAATATTACTCCACAGTTACAAGTTGCGATTCGCTTAGTTGATTTAATGTCTATCTTAACAAAATTAACGTCCATCGCTTCTGACGACTTAGGGTAAATTTATACTTTCGTGATGGCTCTGTTCTATCGATCTTTTCGAATCCTTTTCTTTATCAAAGCCCGGTACTCGGGACTGGCTTCGCATTTTATTCTGCTTTATAAAACAGTTGACTATGAGAGCCATGCCATATGCAAACAAATCTGGAATATTAATTTACTTCGTATAAAAATCAAGGAGGAATTTTGGTCCCGTACTTAGACACAGAAAATGCCTGCTAAGATCCGTCAAAGGAAGTCTGAATCATTTCCATAATTTCCGGCGTCTTCGCATGAAACATCGATTCTCTTCGTCACGGGAAAGCGAGCAGATGGACATATATTGTTTACTCCTTCTGGCAAATCTACCTTTCGCAAGCCGATTGGTCTGACTTAACAAAATATAAACGCATTATAAACTCGACAAAAGAGGCAACACGCTAAAAAGAACAGCTCCATGAACTCGCATGACACGGAAAAGAAAATGAAGCTTTTCTTTGCGTTTTCCTGATAATTGTTCCCAACAAAGTAGGCTCGAGTTTTTTGCAAGCTCACGAAGTGACACCGGTTTATGCGCCATAAATCCGTTTGGGACCTTAATTTGTAAGCTCATGCAGAGATTCAAAGAAATGTAGTGAAGAAAAAATAATTCTTTGACTGAAGAATACAAAATTTTGACCCTCCCTGCCAGCGCAGCACAGTGATGCTCTCAAATAATCAAACTACAGCTGAAGAAACTCTTGATAGAAAACAAAAAAGGCATTTCACACTTGAAAAAGTCCATTTAAAGTCACCGGCGACACTTCACACTGCGGGCTTCGACATTCAAGTGTTTTCACAATTGTCACGATGTTAATGAAAACTCATTGAAAACCCCAAATTGCAATTTACTGAGGTTTTCAACTGAACAGGTGAAATAACTCGTGGACGAAGAGAGCAGGCTTTCGTCACTGCACTGAGTGTGAGAAGGCTTGCGAACGGAGCACATTGTTCGGACCGATAAGCTAAAGAGCATAAAAGATCCACTGGCTAATCCTTAGGTAAACACGCTTTCAAGAGGCTGCGAAGCGACAGAAAAGTCTTATAAAGCAGTCAAAGCTTTGATCCTCGCTTTACACGGAAGTTAAGCCTTTTCAACACAATAGTACGTGTGGTTCATTGCGTGATGAAGAAAGAAAAAGACTCTGTGTATAAAGCGAAGAACAGTGATCGCTCAATGTAACAAATCAAAGCATTGAAGCCGAACAAAGGCTACACGTTCCTTATTTTATATTCCTAAAGACGATTGGTTATTAAGAGCCGCAAACAGTCATCAACACATCGTGCTACAATTTGAAAGTTCTTGCCTCACAAAAAGCGTATTTGTTCACGGATGACTGTTTCTTTCTGTTTGGTGAGTTGTGGTTTTAACATATTGTGTTGACGGCAGGGATATCTGATGGACACACGTAGAAGCGTACACAGCAAAAGCGAAAGAATTAACTAGACTTTGAGCACAATTAAACGAGCGAGTAAACAAACATGGCAAACTTTGATGGTCAGTCAGGAACTTTGTTTACAAATCTAAATTTACTTACTTCATTTTGTTCTCATATCATCCGCGTCAATATTCAGCGAAAGGTGAGGTAAGTGTACTAAAAATGGAATATGATAAGCGAACTTTTCACTGACTTAGACAGGCGTTGCGACTCAACAGTTGTCATTTTCAATAATAAAGGAATTGAAAAAGTTGTTACCCGATTGAGGTTTTCTAGATTTGACTTATTTTCGTCAGGAAAAGCCGAAACGATGGCTTTGTGAATTAAAGTTGCTCGTTAAATACTTCGTACTGATTTCTCTGCGGCCAAAATTAAACCCTCGCACTAATCTTTTAAAATTCAAAAAAGACATAAGTAATCTCTTAAATGTAGTTGCTAATTTATGTCGTGGACTACACAAAAAACCTTAAACACTTAAAATATCACTTTTGCGGACTCCCGTTGTTCAGTTAGCTACATGCTTTTGTAATAGTCCTTCGGCTTATCATTCAGTTCTGTTGCGTAATCTACGTAAAATTTCACCGTCGAAAAAGGTTGCGAGAGAATTTCAAATTGAAATACAATTGGTTGTGGATCCAGCTGGTTTTTGGTTTAACCCAAGGCAAAACAGCAACGCCATCGTAGTCATATTCTGTGGCAGAGCTGTCACAAAGTTGAAAGTGAATATTTTCAGCTGATTAAACACGTGAATCGCAAGGCTGAACTGAAAGCCTTTTAGTGTAGAGGAGCAGTGAGGCACGTTTCAATTTTTAATACACAAAAGAATTATGTTGCCTTAATTTGTTTCGAGGAAATGAAGTTTTGACTAAAGTTCAGACGTTTTTCTTTTCACAAAGGTTAACTCAACTTAATGTTTTTGATAACAAAATTTAAATCGTTTAGAATGGTTCGCAGATAGCTCCTACTGGTTACATGTAAGACATAAACAGTTTGGTTTTTCTGTAGGTGGTAAACGGTTGCACAATATTCTGAAACTAAATTTAAATGGCCAACGAAGACAAAGTAATCGTGTTCATAATAGAGACGTCTTTCTTTCATTGCTAATGAAAAATTCGCTTTTACTTTGTCATAATTTATGCTAATTGTGATTGCACGCTTTGCGGCCGTGGCGAGTGACCTCGAGTCAACTGCTATTTTTGTATAATAGAAGAATCTTATTGGGTTTTGGTTTGACCGTAAAATCCCATTTGTGGTAAGGTTTTGAATGCACTTGTAGCCCTTGAAAATATTTAAAATTGCTGAAACGGTTTGATTCAAAGACCCTTCGGGAAAGAACCTGCGATAAATTGCGTAGCGCAACGAAAACGCACAAAATTACTCTTGACAATGCTGTAAAGCTTCATTTAAATCTTGAAATATCTCTGTCCGGCATTGTCTGTGCTTGATCAATTATTGCCTCTGAATTTCATTGCGACAAAATGAGCACACTTGGCGATTGTCTAGCGATGACCGAATCAATAAGTCTTCTCTCGAACTTCATAATCTGTCAGACAACACGTTGCGTCGTTCTGGGAGATCGTGATATCGGGATATCAACCAAGTCAAAGGAAAGAAAAGCGATCTCTTTTTCAGTAAAGAGAGAATTTGTGAAACTGTAATTTAAAGGTGTAAACTCCAAAGTGTGATCAGCTTTGAGATCTATGTTTATTTTTCTGCATAAACACAACTTCCACTTTATAGGCGATCTGCTAAACTCCATAACAACAATGATCAGTTCTAAGCCGCGTAAGGAGAAACTTCAACACGATGGACTTGTCATAACTTGAAAATCAATTATCCCTTCGTTTTAGATTACAATCAGGCTGGTTAAAAGGTCCATAAAATTAAATCAGAATGATAAAAGACAACACTTAAACTTGAGACAAAATGGATAAAACACCATTTGTTCGAAGAGCACGTTTTTCAGAAGTGCATAGAGAAATCTCCAACTACTCGGGGAAAACAACGAGGCATACGTACATTGAAGGAACCTTGTGGAGCCCGTTGTTTTTATTGTGTGGTTTGAGTCATGTCCGTAACGAAATAACGTCATAAATTTCAGGCAATTAACCTGTTTTCTGTTTGCGCATAATTAAGCAGTTAAATCGCAAGAAAAGCGAGGGCTTAGTGTTACACAGGAAAAGAATTAATCGCTTAAGGCACTGCCTGAAGGAACTTAAGGAACAAAACATCAATTTTACACTGAGATGGCTTTTATGCTACGTGGCCACCGTTTTCTTCTATCAGAAGGAAAGGAAAGGGTTTTGGGTTTGTGGTTACGGCAAAGAACTCACACTGCGCACTGAAAAAATCTTACTGTAGACTGTTCCAGGCGTTCAATTAGTTGGGGTCTTAGTTGGGAAGCAGCGATCGTCATTTTTCTACTCGCCGTTATTTGCACTATTAAATCCCGTTTTTCTGCACCCCAACTCGCCGAACTAGCTCGAATTTAAAGTTCTGCATTTAGTTACTCTTGCGTGTCCAAAGCAGCAACATTGTCTGCCATGTTACTAGTGGCATGTAAATTTATTTGGGCATAAATACTGCATTGATTGTTTAATTTCAAGTTACACAAGTATACCGCTGTACCATTTACAATGCCACTAGACACCAGTCTCTTGAATGTTTAGCTCCAACGTCGGAGCAGTCGACTCATCAAAATGAAACAGCGATTTGTTATTACACTTAATAAAGATCTACGCAAAATATGAGATAAAAGATAAAAGATATAAATACCTTTTCAGAGGCAGAACGTACCTTAACCTTAGAGAACCTTTTCTTAGGAAAACAACAGAAACGGCAGAGAAAATGTAGGCTCGATTTCTACCGCTCACTTGAATCCGGGCTGCTCTTCGACAAGAGAAAATGAGGTGATCTCTTGTTTTCGAACAGCAGCTGGTAACCGCGCCCAGAGAAAATGGCACCTGCGCACTTCACGTGAAATACATTATCAAGTTATTGGTACGCGCTTGTTAGCGGCTCTTCTTCCATTGGAAAACTCGGATATTTCTCTCTTTTTTTCGTACCATCACTTATTTTCTCTACTAATTACATTTTGTTAAGAATTCGTTAAAACATCCGCGCCGGTCCAATCTCAAGGTTCCCATAAGCTCTTTCTTAGTCCCTGGGGCTGTCTCGGCGTGACCAAAACAAAAAGGGAAATAGTGTCGGGAAAAGGTTGACCTGCGTTCCTTTGGAATGATCCGGATCAGGATCTATGATCCAAGATCACTCAGATCATGGTGCAACAAAAGGAAACGATGAATCTTCTTTGGGCAACAACTCATCATGTGCAATCAAACGAACCGGAATCATGAATCTCGATCATCATTAAACACTGGCTTATGAGCTCGAGCTCACGTCAACTATCACGGATAGAAATAATACTTAATACAGGGTGTCCGCTCTAAACAGCTGGTTCTAATGTATTGTGCAATAATAGTTAATTATTAACCCTTTTCTAACACAGTGTAACACGGTGTAAGATCAAAGACTGCTCATAGCGCAATGTCCAATCAGTCAATGCATCAATCTAGAATAATCTACTTAGCTGTAAAACGACATCGCTGAATAATGTTAAAGGAGTCTGAGCTGAACATTTAGAAGTAAAAAGTCCTTGAAGTGCTCACTTATTGCAGGTTTTGTACAACAAAATGGCTTACCATTGGTGTCTGCCTCCGCTTAACAGAGGTGTCCGAGGTTTGTTTTACAGTAAATGCGGGAAGAAAATTTAGGGACTCAAGCTGGTGTCCACAATGACTTGATAGAGGGTGTCCACTTAATATGGGGTCCGCTTAATGCAGGTTTCACTGTAGCGCACGCGTACAAAAAAGACGGGGCTGCTCATCGGAAATTTTGAAAAGAACCCCTAAGAGTTACCAAGATCCTGTTTTGTGGGCGTGGCTTGAAATTCTTTTCTCTCCTAGGAGGTACCAATTCTCACATAACACATTATCTCTTGTCATATTTTTTTCGGCTCAATACCCTGAAAGATACCACAAAAGTTCCCGCTGTGGACCGCTTGAGGCTTAACACCCTGAGAGGTACGACGAGCACCCCCGTGTTTTTTACATGGCAGTCCCCCCCCCCCCCGGTGAAACACCCCCCTGTCGGCCGGTGTTCCCCCCCCTTTTTCTTCTCCCAAACTCCCCCCCCCGTTTCTTTTAAACAATTAATTTTATATCTTGAGT
>Ga0126339_10000301_pt1 | contig 25005 bp, 18 predicted proteins | sample OrbTmetagenome_2_FD_92532 | JGI IMG/M metagenome (GOLD analysis project Ga0126339, IMG submission 92532) | Coral microbial communities from Petempiche,Puerto Morelos, Mexico - Orbicella T R C metagenome | ecosystem: Host-associated > Invertebrates > Cnidaria > Coral | place: Petempiche,Puerto...
CTCGCTGCCTCGCTGCTAGGGGGTGGGGGGGGGGGTGGGGGGGGGGTTGTGTCCGTTTTCCTCTGTCTTGTTTTTGGGGTCGAGTTGTATCGAGAGAAAAGGGGGGGGGGGGGGGGGGGGCGGGGGGGGGGGGGGGGAGGGTTGGGTGGGATTATTGAGATGCGGGCCATGTTGTGATATTAGAGGGGGTTTGACGGAAAATAACTGGTTATGCATGCGTGGTATTGTTGTACAGTTTTCTTTGTGTTTTTATCCATTGTTTTGATATGAACAGCTATAGTTTCGGAGAATAGTCTCTAATTGTGTTTTATTTGATCTCTATTCCGTATCATTGGTTGCGGTACGGTATTTTTTTTCTTGAAATGCGCGCGATTTTTTTTTTAAAACATGAATAAGAAATGCGCATATCTTTACATCCATGCATTTATTGATTGTTATTTTTGGTTGCAGATGAGGATAGGTGTAAGAATGGTTTTGCAGCTTGTGGACTATATGCGACTTGTGAAATTACCCCAGGATTTTACGAATGCATATGCTTCAGCGGTTTCACTCGCGTGAAGGAAGCCTGCCAAGATATTGATGAGTGTAAGAAGAAATTTTGCCACACGGATGCTTACTGTGAAAACACCCCAGGGAATTTTTCTTGTTATTGCAAGGATGGTTATGAAGGCGATGGCTACAAGAAATGCGTTGACACTGATGAATGCAAAATTGTTAATTATAAGGTACTATGCACTCGTTGTATCCTTCGTAACCATTGGTTCGTCATGTGGTGAGCTGTCCAACAACCTCACAGAACACCTCATGCCTTTAAAGAAAACAGCAAGATCACAGCAACGCCCCTTGTTCTAATTTACAGTTTTACGCTCAAGTGTTTCTGAGCTGGGCCGAGTTCTTCAAAGACTGATTACGCTAACCCAAGATAAGCGAGAATGACGAGATGTTCTGTTTAAATTGTTTGTCCTTCGGGTTTCAATTTGAATAATCTCAAACTAAATAAAACACGAACAGTGAAGAACATTTTTATACAAGAAAAAGTAACACGTTAGTTAACTTTGAATCGTGGGTTAGTCTTAACTGGCTTTCGAACAACCCAGCCCTGACCGTTAAAGGTCTGGTCTAAACGCTTCTAAAACTGTCATGATTTACGTACCTTCGCTAAAAGACGAAATGCACCTTGCACTTCAATATAAATTAAAATATTAAACAAATTGCTGAGGGAGAGCAAATTAGTATTAGCATATAGCAATTTTTTGGAGACGCGAGGACAGGTTTTGAAAATTCTGCTTGCATTTTCCACTTGAGATTACCCAAACTGATAGGCGAGGTGGATATGCGAGGTAAAATGCACGCGTTTTGCTTAAAAATAGGTGAAGGTACGGGATGAAAGTGGGCGGGAAATTTCCCGCCCTTCGGTGTTCACAATTTTCAACAAGGAAATCTGCCACTGGACTTTACATGCCATTAAAACTAACACGAAAATTAGACCACCTTCAATGCATTGTGTTCAGGTTGTAAAAGTAATCTTGAGTAAAATTAATATTTTTTTCAATCCTTTCAGCGACTTTGTGAAAAACACAATTTTGCCATGTGTAGAAATACTCCCGGAAGTTTCAAGTGTGAATGCAAACCTGGTTATGGAGGCCCAGCGAGAGACTGTCAAGATTTGAATGAATGCACCTCAAAAAAACACAAGTGCAGTCCACATGCAAATTGTATTAATGCCGTTGGATCTTACGAGTGTAGTTGCAAGACGGGTTTCCATGGTGACGGTCGACATTGCAAAGACATCGAGGAATGCAAGGAGCGTGTGGTAAGGATGCATTTGTCGAATGTGAGAGAAAAGTCAAGTACAAAGGAATAGAATCCCCGGAGGGGGAACTCGCATATAAAAAGGACGGGGGGCTGCTCGTCGTACCTTTTACGGGGTTAAGAAAGTGGGTTTGGTGCCTCTTTGAGTGTTCATCCTTGACAGATCCTACAACAGGAGCTTTCGTGGTACCTTTTAGGGTATTGAGCTGAAAAAAGTCATTCCCAGTTAATGAGTTGTTTTAGAATTGGTACCTCTTAGAGATAAAAAAAATTTCAAGTCACGCCCACAAAACAAGGTCTTCCTACCTCTTTGGGGTTCTTTTCAAAATTTCCGACAATCATCACTGTCCCTTTTATATGGAAGTCCTCCTGGCAGACTCCTTGGCAATGTACATACAGATTAAACAGATTACTGGTATTTGAATATTTCAATTTGCACCGATTTCCTGGATTGTAGAACGGCCCTTGGGAATATCATCCTACTTCACATGCAGTAAATTCAAGCACGCGAACTGTACTAAGCTGTAAGACTATCAGTGAATAAGCCATTTCCGAGTTGCATTAAGCCTCTCTATCAAAGCGAAACCTGGTGCACACCCATTTATATGAAAAATGAGTTTAATTTACATGTGCATGAAATCTCGTTTTCATTTGAAGGGTTGGGCACCATGACTCGCTTTGAGAAAGAGGCTTAAGGTAATTCGGAAAAACAGTCCAATTATCAAATTATCCCCAAGACTAATCCCTAGCACTGTACATTGCATTTTTAAGCATGCAGTTTGAAATCATGGGAAAGTATAGTCACCATTTCTTTATTGGTTGCTATTTCGAGGGAATTTACAATAGAATCCCTCTAGTTAGTTTTTATCGTTTTAACTTTTTTCTCGTGAATAGGGCTATTATGAAAAAAAAACCCAACAACAACAACAAGTGACTAGTAATGCTTACCAAAAGACGTAGTAAATATCTCAGCATGTTTTTTTACCTTTTTTTTCATAGAAGAGAGATAAATGCCGTCATCGGTACGGTAAATGTGTTGACATACCAGGTGGATACGAATGTCGATGTAAAGAGGGATATTACGGTGATGGAATTAAATCGTGTAAACTCGCCAATGAATGCAAGCAAGGCCTTCACAGCTGCCACAAAACGCGCGCCACCTGTATCAACACACAAAAGAGTTATGACTGCCGCTGTAAGAATGGCTATGAAGGCGACGGACGTTCCTGCAAAGATATAAACGAATGTGATAGTGGAAAGCATAATTGTCCGAAAATTGATGGCGTTCTGTGTGTAAACACTAATGGCTCTTTCAAGTGCGTTTGCAATACAGGTTTTTATGGAACTGGCAAAAATTGCACGAATATCAACGAGTGTACAACAGGCACTCATAAATGTGTGAAGTACGCCTTATGTACTGATACTATTGGTTCGTACAGCTGCCGATGTAAAGGGGGCTTTGGAGGAGATGCAAGGAAAATATGCTATCGTAAGCTTTGTTTAGCACTAGCTTAGCTTGAGAGATTACTTGTTGAATGTACAGTCTAACCTCATTAATATTTATATGGTATCCGACGGGCCAAAGTCAGATCTTATTGACCACTTCGTATTGACCACTTCGTTCGTATTTGAGGGGATACTTAATAAAGAGGCCCAGTCACAGTATGTGAATTGAGTAATATTTCGCCAGTGGAATACAAAGTTACCTTTTCTCAGAAAAACAAAATCAAAATAAAAGTATAATTAAGTCAAAAAAAGCCACATTAGGTAACAATGCAGCAAGTAAGAGGAACAAGTATTGTTATGATTGACATGGATTACATATGACAGACGTTAAAAATGAAGGCTAAAGTTTTCAAAATGCACTATTTTGTAACATTGCGAGGTTTCTTCTGGTTAGATTCAAGATTTTATTTTTTCTTCCGGTTTATTTAACGTAAACGTATCTTCAGTGAAGGCACTACCTCACTCAGTTTATATTTGTTTCTCTTTTCTTTTTCAGCATTGTCAGCTTGTATTCGGCATATTCCTGATTGTGACCTTCCAAAAGCAACTTGTGGTAAAAATGATGCAGGGAATTATTCCTGCTCGTGCAAACGTGGTTACACTGGAAACGGCAATACCTGCACTGGTAAATATTTAACAGCGTTTTCAATCTCCCTTCCTCCATCCAGTCCCTCCCCCTGGCAACTAGAAGTGTTCACAGCTTCACGCAGTTGCCATATTTGTGTGAATTAGATGGTTACTTGCGTCTCGGAGAAGAGAAAGATTAACTGTAGAAACAACCTCATGATTTTCGAAAACAACCCTTTTATCTCCTTATTCCTTGTTTACAACCTTGCAAACAAAATGGGGGGTCACCGCCTTCATTTTGGAGAGAACATGCCCGGAAGAACACCCTAAATCTGAAAAATCGGGCTTCGTTAGCGAATAAGGCCACAGTGTCTGTAAACTCCAAAATATTGCAATTAGATCTTTGAAGTGAAATGTTCTCTGCCAAATATTGTTTAAGTGGGCCTATTTTAAGTGAATTTAGTCAACTGGTGAGGTTTCTCATTAAAGAACAAGTTTGCATTTAGCGACCATAGTTTCACGCACCTTGCAGCCGCAAGATGGCAGGTTTCGATGTCACGTGAACAGAAATCTTGAATTTTTTTTTTAACTTCCCACATTGATTTTTTGATCATTTTTGGACAATGTGGATATAATTGTAACTAAAATCTGTTTCTGGAAAGAAAAGTAGGGGTCACCGAACGTCCAAGATCGTTAAATTCAAGCAAAGCTATAGCAATGGCCATCTGCCCTATCATTGTTCATTTTAGTACCTACCTCGATGCAAGATGTGGCGAGACACGCGCGAATATAAAAGAATGTTATTTTTTTCCCCAATATATTACTGAGCCCCGTCCACACTACGCAGGAGAAATTTGAAAACGCAGCTTTATTTCTACGGTTACGCCTACCGTCCACAATAATCCGTCACGAAAACGGAGCTATTCGAAAACGATCTTCAAACCAAAGGAATTTGAAAACGGCGTCCTTTCGTTTTCGTGTGGACGAAAAACATTTTGAAAACGGAACTTTTCGAAAACGATGGCGTCACGTTAATCAAACACAAATCCAAAACGACCGGTGATTGTTGTGTTTTTAAATTCCTGCGGCGTAGTGTGGACCGAAAACATTTGATGCGTTTTCAGAGTGAAACCTCCGTTTTCAAACTCCGCCGGCGTAGTGTGGATGGGTCCCGGCTGTCTTTGGTGTGATCGATTCAGGAAATAACCTACTTACTTACATTAGTGACGTGTTTTTGTTTTTCAAGATATCGATGAATGCCTCCGTGTAGACTGCTCTAAAGATGCCGAGTGTATAAACACAGACGGGTCGTATTCATGTCGCTGTAAGACAGGCTTCCAAGGAAATGGTTTCAACTGTTCCGGTATGTGATCACTTTAGTTAATGTCCTTTCCCCGTTACATTTAAAAAACACCCCCCAAAAAGTCCAGATGCGCACGGCTTGTGTTCGGCACAATATCCAGTTTTCGTTCAACCAAACTTTACAGGTTCAAAAATGTTGTTTGTAGTGGTCAGTGCGCTTAGCTACAGCTAGCTAGTTCACAGGCATGCCACTTTAGCTGAAAGAAACAAGTACATCAACTAAACATAAGAGGCTTAAAAATCCCAACTGGCGGAAGGCAGACCAGTTGGCTATTCACAAGCATGACTGAGAAGTTGAACTAGGTTTTACCGTGAAAAAGCTCCAGCTTAGTGGTCAGAGCTGGAATTGAACCCGGTGCCTTGCCTATCGCGCAATAGCTGACGAGGGTACAGCCCGAGTCAACTATCACACACAGAAATCGAGAGCGAATAATCTAATTGTTTCAGTATAAATTTACTAGTCGTTCAAAACTTCATTTAAATTCTCTTCACAGGCACTTCTAAAATGCAAAGTTAACAACCGCACAATAGATAGCGAGTAGCGTAGCCAAGAGAAAAAGAACGGAAATCAGTCTTTATTGCGATTATCAAAATGTAACTTCGTACTATTATAATTTCCTTATCGACACCGTTACAGCTTTTGTATCAGTTACTTAACATAGAAAAAAATTTGTTCAAAATTAGACGGAGATAAAATGATCATTTATTACCTTGTTATGAATTTTTCTATCATCTGTGACGTCAAAAATCTGTGTAAACGTCCTCGTAATACATTCTGCTTTATTTAAAGATGTGGACGAGTGCCAGAATAAAGCCTCTTGCGCCATCAAGGCCAAGTGTACGAATACCAACGGTTCTTTCAGGTGCGCGTGCCATAATGGTTACCATGGAAACCCTTACAAGGCGTGTCAAGGTAAATCTTTAGTGCATGGTGGTGAATGAATGGCTCGGATTGATGGAAGCAAGAGCTCGCATCAAGCGCGTCATCCTACTCATCTAGTTTGTAGGATGATATGCACGTTTTTGAATTATATTGCATTTTGTTACCAATCCTATCGATGGCTAATTGATGGTAGTTTCCAAAGAACAAGCTACTAGAATAAACATAACTGAAATACTGAACTTAACTGGCCATACATAAAGGCAAACCGGTTTTAATTTATACCTTTTGGTTTTTTTGTTTCTATTATAATTTGTTACTCTTTTCCGTCATTTTGTTACTATCCCTACTTTACACTCAGACCACTTCACACTTGTCAAGCCGTATTTGCAATTTTCAGATGTGGATGAATGCAAACTTTTCAACTGTGGCTACGGAGAGAATTGTACCAACACTCCAGGGTCGTATTTTTGCTCCTGCATGAAAGGATTCCGTCCAGATGATAAACGTGGATCGTGTAAAGGTTGGTCACTGGAGTTGACGAGTTAATCGTCAATTGTGAACATTACAGGCCGTTAACTCCGCGGCATGACAAGAATGTTACTCCCCCTCTGTCCTGGGATATCACAAGTTATATCCCAGCACGAAGATAACGCAAGTTATCAGTTGTTCGGTTACAATCGTAAATAAAAGTGACATATTTGCACCTTTGTCGCTTTTGCATGTACACACGCCAGACGCAAATACAACTTCACCTGTCTAGCCTCTTCCCCCATCCCATATGCAATATTGAAAACTAGAAGCTACAATTTATCCGGAGTTTTAACATTGTATTGGATGGGGAGGGGAACAAAACGCGTTTTTAAATAAACAATGGCCTCCATTTGGCGCGAAAATATGCTCGGATATTTGTCCGCGGACATTATTTGTTCCGAGAAGTGAACGGTTTTCCGAGAGCGTCTGTGAGCTTCGAGGAACAGATAATGTCCAAGGACAAATATCCGAGCATATTTTCGCCCAAAATGGAGGCTATTGTGTTTATTATTCTTCAAATATTTTTCGCAACACGCGCAGTTTTGAAAATTGGGGAATATTCTCGGATATTCCCCAGTTTAAGCTGGGGAATATTTGGTCACGTGACGTGTTTAGACCAATTGCGCGCTAGCGAAAATATTTGATAGATTATAAACACAGATAGTTCGTTGCATTACATCAATGTCCTAAGGACTTGCCCACCACTGTAGATGTCTCTCCAACACAAATAATTTTCTCTTGCCTCCAGCATAAACGTATCAAAGGTATGATTTCTTTTGTTTGTAAAATCCTATTTATTAAGTCACGTTTTCCAGAAAGGACAAACTCTTCCTTACTCTTGGATATCGCGACAGGAATTTGACGCATACTACGAAAAAATTCTCACACTCCCCCAGCATGCTTTCTACCTCTTATATACACTCTGTTGCTCACCCAAAGTCCATTTTGAGAGCTGCTTCCCGCTTCTTGGCAAAAGGCAAAAATTCATTCAAGGTATCATTACACTTTTTCAGTATTGTTTCTGATACTAAAGTTGACTTGAGAAAGTCTAATGAGTGCTATTTACTGCATTTTCCGTGAATCTTTTATTCAGATATCAACGAGTGTGTAACCATCGCTTCTCCTTGTGGAACTTACCACTATCTGTCATGTGAGAATGAACCTGGAACTTATTCATGTCGATGCAAAATAGGCTATGCCTTCAACATAGGAGAGAGAAAGTGCCTGGGTAATGTGTATTTTAATGACGCAATAAAGAAATCTTTTGCTATTAAGCAACTTATCCAAGACTACTAGCTCAGATTCTGACGTCACCGAAGGAATCCATTCGTGGGTCCGCAATGTACAGACACTTTTTAACTTATACCCCAGGTATCTCAAGATCCTGGAAATAAGCTATGTGACTTCAAATGTCCTGACGTCACGAGCTAATGGGAAAGGAATAACTGAGTTTTGGTTCACAGTTACTTCCTTCCACCCTCCCCATCCGTAAGGCTCGTATTGGTGTACTCGGATTACCATTATAATGAAAGAATGAATTAATGAATTTATTCTTCTTAACATAATCAAAATCGTGCTAAACAAACTAAACGGAAAATACCAAATCTATAAAAGACCCTGTTACCAGAACTAGAGCTTAAGAAGTTCTTTCTCAGGAAAAAAATGCTTATCCCTACCTCCTCCAAATATGGTAGTTCCTTCTCAGAAACAGAAATCAATACTTAGTAGTTTTATTGTTTCGCCGTAGACATCAACGAGTGCGAGAAGAAACATGCTTGCGCCAAAGACGCCAAATGCTCGAATGCTGAAGGAAGCTACAGCTGTATTTGCCCTAAAGGATTCTCTGGTGATGGCTTCAACTTCTGTGATGGTAAGGGATTCACCCTTGACTGTTCACCCTCGACTTTTGTAATCTCCAGATATCAACTGTCCTTACCAATAGACACATCAATTTAAACGTTGGTTTTAAGAATTTATTAAAGAGCTTAAGCAATGACGACGGCGACCCCTAGTAAAACCTTCGAATTCCGCAATTGCCTAGATCTGTTCAGTGTGCCTATTGGTCATACAACTTGCCGTAAAGCTAAATATGTAACGCCAGCGTTCAATTCCAAACAAAATTCGAAAAATTAACCGCCGTCGTTCGCGTTCTTAAGAATACGCAGAAGTTAGTCATTTCACGTTGTTGTTTTGCTGTGGACGGCAAAGAAATGTACAAAGATTAATAACGCACGTGCACGGCCAGGCTTTTCTCGTGTTTTCCCAACATCCCGCGTGGTTTATTGCGCCAGTAAATCCATAGAAAGAGGGGTCTATTGTTTAAGCATACGACTCGAAAGCGTCGCATGACTATGATACATTCTGACACGTAATTGTTTGACTTTAATGAGATGCAATTTTTTGATTTTTGTTCTCTTGCAGCGAATTCATCCTCGGCAAGGAAGGATATCAAAGCCTGGAATCTCGTACTTGCTGCCCTTATTGTGCTGGTTTTACTTCTTTTCTAAACCTGACCGAAATTGTACTGTTCTCGTGTTTTTTTCTTCAGTTTCATTTTACTTTCATTTAAGCAGACTTAAGTAGTTGTTCAAATGAATTGTTAGGAGTTGCTAGCTAGTGCCTTATGACTGATATACACGGAGAACTCAATTAGGATTTATAATACATACTACATAGCTCTACTTTAAAGCATTGAGCAGTTTTTTTACTTAGCAAGACTTACTTTTTTATGACTGATATATATATTTATGTCTGAATTGAAAATTTCAGTTTTCGTACTCAGAATTTAAGTTTCTGATATCCTTCCAAAGGTCCTTTGACAGAGTTTGTTTTTCGTACATGTAAGTAGTCAAGCAATACCAACAGTTCTTCAGCGCCATATTTCCAATTTCTTTTTCTGTTTGGTATCACAGTTACAAATTGTCCGTTCTAAAGCGCTCTTCCTGACTTCCCTCTTCTTCCTTTCGTCATAATCTTAGGAATAAGATCATTCCAAAATGTTACTTCTCTTGCTCTATAGTGCTGCCCCAGCCTCGGTTTCACATCGAGGGCCAAGTAAAACTGATTCTCTTCGGTGAAAGGATACCAGGTGATTGGCGAAAAGCTGGAGCCAAAAGGAGTTGGAGACCTGGCAATAAAACATAAGGGATGAGATGTTTTCTTTTATACAGCTGGTGAGGCGTGGTGATTTAAAGTTTACTGCTTTGTGATCGGAATCAAGTGGTCCCTTGTTGGAGTCATTGTGCTGTGTTTTACGTAAACATTACCAGGGTAGAAATGGGTATTGGCAAGGTTCATTTCCCACTCGGGGAAGGGATGGGGTGGGGTGGAGGCGGGTTGGGGGAGGGGCTTCAAGGGAATAGTATTGCTTCTCAATGCTTCATACTAATGATATCAATATAGGCTTTAACGGTGGGGCTTTGACCCGAATGCAGAGTATGACCGATTGAAATACAGTGAAAACATTGCAGATGAAGAGCGTATGTGAAGGTGAAAGTAATGTGTCAGGCGCGAAGCCCTGGACTTTTCATGTTTCAGAACTTCGGGAGGAGGGGTCACCATCAAGAGCCGTTAGGTTCCTCCTATTCGCACCATTCTTTTCGCTTTTTTTTCGGAAGAAAACAACAGCAAAAAAGAGAAGCACCCACTTACCCAAATTTCGCAAAGTCTGTCCATAGTTTCATGACGTACAGGCTGAATCCCTTCTCGATTTCCGAAAATTTGGGAGTGAAAAAGTCAACCAAAGAACACATCTGCTTGAATGGTGCACCGAACACGAACCCAATGTCCACTCCATGGACCGCACCAGTCCACTGCGGAAACGGAGAGAAATCAGGACGGTGCTCAAAGATGTAAAAATAGAGATTGGTTCCGGCCTGTTTATGGAAGAAAAAAATACAAAAAAACTTGAGTTCTAACATGGAAGAGGGATTGGGATAAAGGAAAACTTAACTGGGTTGTTTCATGGAAAAGTATTCTATATAATCTGTATAGATATAACTCAAGGGTCAGAAAGTAAAATGATTTATATTATGAGAATTTTCAGAATATTCTAGTGACTTACAGCAAAAATTTTATAATGAAAGATTGGGTCTTTTCTATTAGCTCTTCTACCACTATATGACATTTCTTAGGTGTACATATTTGGCTGAAACATGACGGATTTAGATCGCCGACAAATCATGAACTTTTGTTGTCTTTGTTTCCAATTTAAAGTCAAAAGGAAGTTGAAAGTAACATTAAATAAACGTGTAATTGCATAATATTATGCAGGCGAAGCACCTTTATTCCATTGATTGTCGCTAACCAGTCTCACTGGAAACGGCAACACAAAGATTGGTAAGCGACAAGCAATAGAATCAAGGTGGTGCTCGCGATCCAGAATGGTAATTTTTACGTTCATGCAATTAGTAATCTATTTAAGAATTTGAGTATTTGGTTCACAAATCTGTAGAAGTGATGCAGTTATTGTAACTGGTATCTGATGGGGATAATGCTAGGAATATCTGCCTCTACCAAACCACACCCCATGGCCGGGTCTGACAACCATCACACCTTATTCTCTCCACTATTAAGTAGAATATAGTTTTTCGGGAATGTTGATTTTTACCTTTGCTAAAGTTTCTGCTTCAAACATTGCCGGCGCGACTGACATGAAATCACTTTCAAAATCAATCATCATTTCCCTGATCGTTGTCTTGTTGTCCGGGTCATCGTGATCTGTGTAGTGAAATCTAACCAGCTCTTCGGCTATCCTGGATCTGTCCTTCCTTAGAGACCTTAGTCTTCGTTCAAGTGTGATTTTGACGTCAGATTCAAACTCTTGTTTGTTAACTCCATCTTGGGTCAGATTTCCTGGTTTAAGGGCAACCCTTAATGCTCTTTCGTGCGAGTTAAAACCAATCATAACATCAACCTTAGCGTTAGAAAACTTTCCCAGCTTGAAAAGCTTGTCGGGAAGGTCAGGGAGAAATTCTCCATCAACCGCAGGACTGGTAACGTTCAATAAAGAACTCGATGACAGTTTTGTTTGCAATGAAACAATTTCCTCGGCGCTTTTGCTTCGCAGACATTGAATAAGCTTGGTTCCCACTTTACAGTTGGCAATGCTTTTTAACTCTTTCAACGTGTTAACCATTCTCCCTGTTGGCAAGGGCGAAGAGGCAGCACCGCTTTGTAAGATGGCTCTGTCGAACAAACCTTTGGACAATGGCGAGATTAAATGAAGGGAAATGCTAGACGCTCCAGCGCTTTCACCAAATATGGTCACTCTGTTGGGATCGCCACCAAAACTTGCAATGTTGGCTTGAACCCACTTTAATGCTTGAATCTGCCGTGCAAATAAATTGAAATTACTGTTTTGTCAGTGCTGGATCTAACTTAGCCTCTCTAGCAGTTTCGAAGTACAATTTTGATACTTTTAGGGGAATACTAAGGGGATTTGAGACATGCAACCTATTCGATGGTGGAAAATCAAAATTCAGGAAATGAACAAAACAGTGTGATTCTTTCATTCCATATCCTTCTATTTTGCTTTTTAGCTTTACACCGGAACACTGCCGTTCAATACAAAATGCTAAGGTGATTCTCCTCGTGACCGTATTTGGTCAGATAGAGTGATTCTGTAATAATAGTCTTACGTGAGAATGGTTTAAATTTTGACGTACCATAGTCTAGAGTATTTCATATTCAAACAAGTATACGCAACAGCGATAAACCGACCGATATTTACCTGGTCATACATCCCATAATTTCCCTTTACGTTGGTTTTAGGCTCATTGAAGAATCCCAGAATTCCTAGCCTATAGTTGAACGTCACCACAATGACGTTATTGAAGGCAGCCAAGACATGCCCTGGATACTCAGTCGATGAGCCCAATGTGAACGCACGGCCACGTCCCCGTGGAACAACAGGCAAGAAGCCATGAATCCAGACCATCACTGTCTTCTTGTCATCGGGTTTTGTAGTCGATGGAACGAACACGTTCAGGAAAAGGCAATCTTCATTTTCTGTAAAAACAAACTCCTGAATTTACATTCCAACAATTAAGAGATGTGTGCTCTTTTGTTCAATATTGATACTGCAAAGAGCGTAAAATCAGAACAGCGATTTAACTAGCCAAGTGGCCATCCTACACTGTATGTAGCTCGGAAATATTTATAAATGAAGCAGTAATGGACATGATAATAACTAGCAATATCTAAAGGAAAATTTGTTTTTATACAGAGAAGGGGCTTCACATAAAATGCGACACATTTCACTGACTTCACTTAATCTTCCTTCGGTTTTAGGCAATCGACAGCTTTCTCACTGCTTTATATGCATCGAATATTTATCTTCTAGTAACAAACATGTTAAAATGTTCAGCGTCTAAGTACCTTGTCCGGCAATCTTCACATGAGGTAGCGGATAATCTGGCTGAGGACAACTGGCTCCATATTCTGTGGCATTTCTGATTCCAGACCAACGTTTTGCAGGTTTTGGAGCAGCAAACCTTGATTCTCCAACCGGAGGCTCTGCATACGGGATACCAAGATAGGCGTATACCGATTTACCCAGAGGAAGAGTTTCGATCTTGCCAACAACTTGCCCGGATTCTGTCGGGACAATTGGAGCACTACTATAGCCTTGGAGCTGAAAGGGCTGTGTTTAATACGCAAAAGAAGATTATCAGACAAACCAAAATTTACTTTCATCAATAACCAGAAGGGGGGCAGACTATGTTGTAGAAAACCCTTATTTACGTGACCTTGTTTTTGCTGCTCACTACTCACGATGTTGTCAAGAGGAAATCACGCAAGTTCAATCAGGTTGTTGACAGGCTTAAAACGATTCAAACTTCTTGGATTCACCAATATTTTAGATCTCTTGTTTTAGCGCTGAAATAACAGTAAGTTTCTTTGAAGATACATGTAGTTCGGTGGCAAGCTGGATTCGCCCGTTTTCTCGTTTTTCGCATGCATATCGATGCATGTACGACTGTCTAACAGAGGCACTGCTTAAGTGCCCTTTGTTCTTGCTTTACGTTGTGGGCAAGAACTTAAGTAAATCTGAGAATCTACCGGAAAGTGTTCTTTCTGAGTGGATAATTTGTACTTTTAAGATCTGCTGGTTCATTGATTAAAAAATGGTGAAAATCCAACAGTGCAAGAAGTCAAACCTTTGCTCGACGGAAACTCACCGGTTCAGTTTGTGAGGGTTTAGTTAAGGTAGAAGACGAGTTGTCTGGGCCTGAAATTAAAAACATAGTGAGTCATGGCAGTAAAATGAAGATGATAAAGCAATTTCAGCGACTATGATATTTCTAAGAGACATTCATTTGGAAAAAAACAGCGCAGTAATGGAATAAACGTTTGTACTTAACTTTAATTTTAAACACCTTATCTGACTTAGGTGGAAAAGTTTGATATTGAATGGAAAAAAAAGGGATCACATCGAATTCCAACAGAAACGTACCCGGTGGAGCATTAAGGCGAATCCTGAGCGTAAATGCCCGATATTGTGACCCTGTTAAATGAATTTCCACTCTCATCTCAAGGGCTCCATCATCCTCTTCTATTCCGGTCAGCAGTATGCAGTCACTTTTGTTTTGTAATCGGTTCCAAAATCTTGGCGGTGATTTAACACCTTTTTCCAGTGCACAACGTGTAGTGCTACAGTAGGCGAGCTTTTGTTTTGCACCCATGGTGTCGTAAAGCTCTATGTCTTCTACATGTTTCCACGCCACTATTTTGGTGAAGTGTCCAGTCAAATTAACATCAGCTCCCACATGAGTCCAAATACCTGCAATTAAAAGAATATATAAAAATTGAACTTAACAAGACCATTTAAAATTGCTCGATCAACCGAGCTGTAAATACGTACAGCTTTTGTCGTTTTATGCAACCGTAGCTTATTTTAGCCTGACTTTTTGCCAGTCAAGATTTCTCTTTGGTTCCGTTGAGTTAGAGTACTTCTCAACCTCGTTTCCAGTACTTTTCCCGTGGAACGAGACCGAACTTCACTGTGTTAGTCTGCGGGACAAGAGGCAGTTCAAGACTGACAGCACACGTTGTTTTTTGGTTAAATACAATCTTACACGTTCCAGCCAATAAGATATTCTTTCTTCGACGAAAACGTAAAATATCACTGTACTGGTGGTCTAGTCCCAGTTTAGGCCCCGTGTTTAGGCGTAATAAGGAGGGGACCCTCCCAAGCTTGATTATATTACAAAATAAAACTGTTCGAAAACTGTGTTGCTAATCAGTTCTCCCTGCTTAAAGTAGAAATCAAAATGTGCAGGTATTGCCCCTCCCGACCCGAGAAACCGAGGAGAGCTAAAATCAGACTTACATTCCACGTCGAGTTTAATCTTGACTGTGTGCGTGGGAGTGTGTGACCCGTTGTGTATTTCACACTTGAAATCCATATGGCTGGTCGCAGCGTTCCGCGCTGTGCGATTTATGGTGAGAGCGCCGTTAGAAATTCCAAGCACGTTGATACCATCAGTTACTTCTGACTTGGTTACCGCGCAAGCAAGAGATCCGTTGCAGGAAGCGACACTGGTCCACCCCTGAGAATCATTCACCTTCCATACAACGTCTTCGATTTCATCGCCGTTTCTCAGTGCTCCATGGTCACATTTCAATGTTATAACCTCTCCAGGGCACAAATATCGTGCTGATACTGTTCCTAAAGAAATAAGTAGGTCCACATTTTACTATGTTAAATCTGTGTTTGTTAATTTTGGAAAGTCACACACCATAGGTCGTCACGCAAGGAGATTGCGTGAAGAAGATCGCGTGATTTAGCTTCTTGTCACGCCAAATAAACTTCTACCTTGTGTTACCGATGAATGACTTATCAGTCAGTTCATATAAGTAACGGTTCGTCATTTCCGGTTGGCTTCATCCCGGTCACTTCTGGGAATTGTTCCGTTAAATATAGGAAACGAAACAGGTAATCAAGTACCCCAAGATAATCTGGGGATTTCCCTCGGAATTTAATAACTTCCTGTTTGTTCAATAAGTACCGGGCGCAGTATTTCAGCGCACTTAGTTTCCCAGCGGAAGGAAGTTGGTGTAAAATTTACATTAACCAGTTTTAATCGCATACATAAAGAGTTATCGTTGTTTTGAAACCGAAAATGCACAGTACTTAGACTACCTTACATTATATTATTATCTGTGCCCAGAAAAGGAAAGTCATCTCGACACTAAACACCCTACGTTGATGGATGGCAAAAGAACTTTTGAAAGTGAAAGCCGTACACTTGTGAAAGTGAAAACAGTTCCTTTTCAATTGACATTATTGTAAATTTGACGAAATGTGAGCTCGTCCTAGCAGTAGAAAAATTCGCTAGCCACAGTACAATGTCCAAACAGTCTTTTTCTTTCACTGACTTGTAGTTTAATTTCGGTTAAGGCCAAAAAAAAAAAGAGTATCTTGGCTAAATAACAGAGGAAGTGTCTGGTGACTTCGTAGTCTATGAATCTCAACAACACATTTTACTGAAAGAAACGTTTTTAATTAAACTCCAGAACGATATAATTTACTAGAGAGCTGTGAAGATTGCTATGGGAAATATTTTTTTCCGTTATTATTGGCCGCTAAAACGTACAGGATAATTTTATTGGTTAACATTGTCAAGAAACGTGAGAAACTGAAAGACTTAATTTCCGGCGTTAATTTGACATATTGATACCCCGGAAATAACCGAACGCATGATACAAAAGGAGTTGAAAGGGGGTTTCCCGAGGAACTGGTACAGGATGGGAAATTAAACGTGTCTGTATTTCAGAGGTGACATTTAATTAAGACAGATCTATCTGCTTGCTGAGTCAATCGCAAACTTTGGTATATTCGATTTTCAATGTCAAAATTATGAGAGAAAACTCGCGACTATGGAATAATGAACTAGTTTGGTCAATTTTAGTAATACAGTTTTTCCCTGGTTATTTTTAGAGATTTATAGACCATTAACGTCTGCGGAGCTTCTACTCTTTGAGCTATTAATAAGTGTCTTTTTTCCTGAGTTAAATTTAACAAGATTGATATATAATTATGAAAGGTTGGTGAAACATCTTGTATAACAGCAATCATCTCTTGCACAACAAAATAACAGTATTGAGTTTTGAGCACCTCAATAAGGAAAGAAAAGGCTGACAGAGAGGTTTGCGCTTTTCAAGTTCCCTTTGCTTTCTTTGTGAATTTCATATGATATTACAATACTCGAGGCATTTTGCATGGTACGAAGGGATATGTTACAACTCAGTTACTTTTGACTAACATGCTTTCAACTTACCAAGGAGCAGTAACGTCCACAAAACACGGCGAAAAGTCATGATCTTCATCTGTCTGTTTTGGACTCACGATCAACAAGACAGGCTACCACGATTTGGTCTGAGAACAGTGCAGTCAGTTTTTCTGGAAGAAAAAAAAGCGAACATGAACAAACGTGATCTAAGTTCTGGATTAATTGATTTTAACCACTGATTCTCGCAGTTTTCGGTGTCGCTCGTGTTGAGCGCTAACGCTGCCCTGATTCTCAACTACATCATCTGTTTAATCGCGGCCACACAGCTGATCAGAGTCCATTCTATCATAACCTCTTCCTGTTCGTCTGCTTCCAAGCTCAAGAATAGACTAAATTGATGACTAAATCTGTTAGGGATACTGGTTTAGATAATACGTAAACAAACAAAATATAGTTAAGTAGACACCTTTCCATTAAACGAAGATAGCACAGCTATCAAAGATACGAATCTATAAATTTGTGGCCGGCTTATAAAAATATCAAATAAACATTCGTTTTCAGCTATTCCGAACTGTAAATACCTTCTCTGCGCAGATTGGTGCAGCCTGGAGCTTTGAGCCAACTTAGCAAACATGGACAAAACAACACTAAACTACGCGATAATAGCACATTATACTGAGCGATAATGATATATATTCAAAACAATCACTTACCTCTGTAATGAGAATGTTAGTCGTAGTTTCTCTCCCTTCAGACTGGTTGTGGAAAATACACTAAGTACTTTTAAAGGCTTGAAAACGGAAACGGCAACTAATGCTGATTGGTTAGTTTTGAGTACCGCGCCCAAAAATATCTGGTTAGCGGGGAACTGGATATAAATAGTTATTTTGTTGTGCCTGACGGGGATGTTGGGAGCTTCAGCCTAAAGGGGTACGTAGCAAATTGTTCATTGTCAGCACTTTCGTATCTAGAGCTCCGGACCCCCTTAGTGTCCGGATAAAAACAACTCATGATACATACTGTTTCTGATTGTTATACACGCATTTTAATGAATGTACTAAAGACAATGTTGTTTGTTAAAAAATATTTACTTAATAGTTTTATTCAATCTACGATTGGTATGGGTAATATGTTGAGGAGAGACTATGGTAAACAGCTATTTCCCGTAGAGTAAGTTCCTGTTATGATTTCAAGACATCGGAGTCTAGAAGTTAATTATGTGTCAGCGCAGAGGAAGTTTTCTCTTTCAAGGTTACACGTTACGCATCACTGGAAACTCAAAGAAAGGAGCTAATATTCACAACTTGACAATTCTGGGGTCATTATTTTACGAAACGAGAATAAACAATGAGCCATTCGATCAAACCTATCTTAAGAAACTGTTGAAGGCTAAGCCTATCGCACCACTTGATCCTCTCCCAATTATGAGCAGTGTTAAAAGTAAAACTATCCAAATAGACTACAGCCTACAATTGTAATTAAGCTATAAATACCTCCTCGATGAAATTAATGAAAGTGATAATCACATAGCGGTAATGGACTATTTTGAAAATAAGTCTTGTATTGTTACATTTCACAGTGGACATAAGGTTTCTACTTGATGGGCGGCGATAGATTACACTGTTTGATTATAATTAGCTTTGACGTTGACGTTGGAATGAGGCCATTTGATGACCAATATATATGGAACTATTTCATCTTCAAAATGTTGCACTGAAGAACATCTGGACTCTACAACTCATCTTTCGAGATCTTTTCCTTGGTCTCTCCTGCATCTCTTTCTCCCTCTTGAATTAATGTTGGGAACAATTCATTCCAGAAGGCAACCATACCTGCGTGTTTGAATCCAAATTCTACTCTCGGTTGCAAGTCAATGACAAGAATAGCTTGTTCATCCTCAGTGAATTCAGGCCATGTGAACTTAGAGAACGCGGAATTTGGCAGTGGACTGGGATCCCTAAGGAAGGTGGAAAATAAATGGAAAACGTAATCGATGGATATCTGAAGATTTTGCTATCGGGGAAAACTTATTCACAGTTCCGACGTTGGTCTGTTTTTTAAAAGCTTCTGTTATGAGCTCTCTTGTTTAGCTTAGATGCCAGTTAAATCAGAATTGTGGTCGTGTGAAGGCTGTTGCGAAAATTTATCTTCATACGGGAAAAGTGGACGTTCGTAAGAAAAAAAATGGTCCCATCAGAAGTGAGGTATTACTGAATGCAAACATTAATAAGATGTATTATCATCTGATTGTTCCGCATAATCTCCTGATCGTTCCTAACTTATAAGGACTCGAAGCACAGGGGTAGTACCGCTGACCTATAGAAAGGTTCTGTGGACAAGGCGCACGTGACTCGTGATGGACTGGAGCAGGGCTGGAGCACGTTATTGAAATTAAACGTTGTCCTTATATTAGCACTCATGGCTTACAATGAATTCCCAGTTATCTGAAATTTCAATGTCGTGTAATTATACGGAAAGAATGTGCTGTTTTGGTTTGAGTCCAGACTAATATATTTAACGGCACTTTCTTAATTTCCTTACCCATCTTTGGCAAAACTCGTCCACATTTTCATAATATTCAGACTTAAGTCCTTCTCTGTTTCAGAATATTTTGGCACTAGCATCGTGAAGAACCATGACAACGTCTTGAAAGGTGCTCCGAACAGAAAGCCCTGTTCCATGCCATGACTTACACCGATCCACTCTGGATACGGAGAATGGATTGGAGTGTGGTTAAACAGGTAGCTGTAGGTCTTTAGTCCTCTCTGAAAAAACAAACAAACAAACAAAAAAAACAAAAACAAACAAAATAATCAGGGAGTGGAATGCATTTAACCTGTTACGAGCTTGCTAACTGGTGTCATGTATGTATGCAAAGAACAATAGGATACTTTGACACGCGGTTACATCATAGCCACCTGTCTATCGGAGAAGCAAAACATAAAAAAAAATTGAAGAAGGTTGGTTTTGAATGTTAGGGTAGATATAATGGCCAACTCTCTGGACAGGCACCTCAATGAAATTTCTACTTCACGGCATTGCTAGTATTTCAGGTTCCAATTCTCAAATTGGTTCCATAGATTCTGCAACCCCAAGGTACCAGCTCCCCCCAACCCTTGAAAAATCCTGGATCCGTCCCTGATACACAGTGGAAAGCAATAGTTATTGAGATTGGGCATCATGTGTCTGTAAAACCTGACTAACAATTAAAACAAATCAAACAAAATTAGAAACCTGATAATAAGCCTTAGCATCCCGTAGCATGGGTGCAACAAATGCATAATCACCAAGGCATTCAAGCATTGATCTCCGCATGGCGAGTTTGTCTTCTGGGTCAGCGTGGTCTGTGTACTTGAAGAGAACGGCCTTTTCAGCGAAGACGTTTCTTCCTCGGGTAAAAACGACGCTATCCTTGATAAAAGACTCAAACAATTTTCTTTCCACTCCATTCTCGACCTGATCTGGTGGCAGCATCGCATACAAGGCTCCTTCGTTTGACGTAGTGCCTGTCAGAACATCAACTCGGTGAAATTTGCCATCTCTCAACAGTTTTTCGGGTAGATCTGGCAAAAACTCGCCGTCAACAACAGGACCAGCGATATCTTGCGGACCTCGGTACACGGGATAGATAATTTGGCTTTGGACTTCCAAAATGTCTTCAATAGTTTTTCCCCTTACGCATGAAATCAGTTGTGGACCCAAGCTACAGTTCACCAGATTGGCAAACATTTCCAAATGCTTGGTATCTTTCACTTTGCCACTGTAAAGCGGGTACGAGGCTGAGCCACTCTGGATGATAACTCTTTTGAATAAACCTTTAGACAAAGGTGACAGCAACTGAAGTGACACGGATACAGCCCCGGCACTTTGACCAAATAAGGTCACTCTGTTGGGATCACCGCCGAAACTGGCAATGTTGTTTTGGACCCATTGCAAGGCAAGGACCTAAAATAATAAGACAAAATTACTGCTTCATTTACGCTTCACCCACATATTTTCCACCAAGAACGTTTATCACCCAAATAATTCACGCAGAATTTTAGATGAGCACGATTAACTACTTATTAACCGAGAGCAAGGTCTTAACGGGAAAATCTCAGTCCGAGACCAATCGCTCGGGCAAGGTCGAGGTCTGAGATTTTTCCGTAAGGACTGAACGTTCGAGGTTAACTGCGTTCGAAGAACGCAAACCTAATTTTGGCCTGTGGCTTTCCACAGTTGCGTTTCCTGTGTACGGTTATAAGCAGAAAGACTCCACATTCCTGTAAGGACACCAAAATTGCCACCCCACTTGATTTTTGCAGGGGCATGTCACGGCCAGTAAACTGGTACTGTTTGATACTAAGACATGTGATTACATGTGATAAGACTTGTGGTGAACATGTGAGCATGTAAGCAGGCCATGCGAGCTCGTCTTTGCGGTGGATCTTTCGTTGACTTCTTTCCATTCAGGCACCGTGGGCTTAGCTATTTTGTGCCCTCAGCGTTGGATATTGATGAATATAAAAGCTTCGACGGTAGCATTTATCGAAATCTGAGGGAATTGTCCTGGTTTATTTTGCATGTTAACGAACACGACTTTGAATCGCCTTGGCTTTGGAATGTTAATTGTGGGAACAGCTATATTTTGATTGCATTTGTTGATTAGCTTCAATCGCGACAGATACATGCAGCTCAGTCTTTATCCCGTCAAATTTTTTTTGGAATCGGTGGAAAAAGATCCATAAGAGTGTGCCTGAACCAAGGAACGGCAAATTACGTAAATACTGTCTACTTTATTCATTAGGGGAAATACGCGAACCAGTCCGGCACGGAGTTTGTTTACGCTGACGATAAACGAGATCACGACTGCAAATGTTTGCTTATATTTGTGCTTCAAACTTAGAATAATGTATATAAAATATACTTTTTCAAATTAAGTTTTACGCTTAAACATTACCAGTTAATGAGAGAATAATTTAGCACGAAATTTGAGTCTACGGAAACTGGCGCTGTCACGCAACGAATCAACAAATCATAGTTCGTACAGGGACCTCTTAAACTGGCATGGACTGTGACACTATGATATATCTGTCTGTAAAACCTCGGTTGTCGATGCAAAACGTTGATTTTAGCAATAGAAAGAGCTTCAAAGTCAGCTAGTGAAACCATTTATTTAAGGTATGTGTATTAAAGTGACGGCGTCGAACGCACTCTCATAATCTTTGATCACTCGGCTACTGGTAAGTTGTTGAGTATACTCACTGCTTTTTGCTTTGTCTTTGTAGGCCCGTAATCGGCCTGTGAGCATTACGGGAGAATAAATCCCTACAATTGGCCAATCAGAGCGCGCGTAAGATCGGCTACAAACACAAGCCATATTATAAAAGTAATTAATTACTAGTTAAATACCTGGTCCAGCATTCCATAATTGCCCTTTATTTCGGTGTCTGGGATGTTTAGGAAACCCAGTATTCCCAGCCGATAGTTAAAAGTCACCAAGATGATGTCATTGAATGATGCCAGAATGCCTCCTGGGAATTCTGTTGATGAACTGTAAGAGAATCCGCCGCCATGAATCCACACCATGACAGCCATCTGGTCATCAGGTTTGACAGTTGATGGCACAAAGACGTTAAGAAAAAGACAATCCTCGCTTTCTGGTTCTGAATTAGAATTGACACAAATTACGATCAAGAAATCAGCTATCAGTTATTACCTACGAAGAATAAAAGTCCAGCTACAGTATATATAATTTATTCATAAAAAAAAAATCCCGCAGAAGATAATGTATAGATCACTCTTGAATTATGTGACCTATTTTCTTCGTTTTTCCCCCAGGATTCGTCACTACCTGGCTGATGGTCTTATGCTAAGGTCTGCAAATGCAGAGAAAGTTCAGTCAGCGACACTACTCGCCGGCTAGGAAATATTCCACTACTCCAGTCTAGTTGTCCAAACTGACCAGGGTGAACGTGCACTATCGCACAACGGAGTACTTTGTTGGTGTCGACAAAGTTTCCAATGGAGTACAGTGTCCAATGGAGTACAGTGTCAAGCCAGAGTGAAATACATTTCCTCCTTCAGACCAAAATGGTCAAAATCAGGAGCTCTATATCTTTTCACATGCAAACCCAAACCCCTCAAAAACTATACCCTTTGGGAGAAACCGCCCCGGGGGTATGGTCGGTGGACATGCAAATGGTTGACAGGCGAAACACGAACATAATTGGTGAAGACAGGAAAACTTTGACCTTTATGCATCAGTCAATTCCAGCAGTGCCCATCCCCCCCCCGGGGCTAACCCCCGGGCATTAGCATTTTTTTTTTTAAAATGGGCAAATTCCCCGGGGTGGGGACACATAAGCTGTCTAAATGTCCCGGGGTGGGGACGAAGAAAGAGGGCAAATGCCCAGCCCCCGGGATCGTCGCTTTCCAACACCTTCGCAGTTTTTTAATTAATCAGTGAATAAAACGGTCAACTATTCAGTATTTTAATGAAACGGTAAGACTTCAAGGACAACAGTACGTCTTAGTAGATTCTGATTATATTTATTTCTTTATATTTGTTTTTAACAGTTTGCTAGACGATAGCTGGGATTGCGGCGGACGTGCCCCCAGCCGCGAGCGATGATAGGCGCCTGTATTCGCAGACTGCTTTTTCTGTGAAGAATCAAGACATTTTAAATGATGTTGCATTGCATTTTAAGCTCGCAAGATCTGTCTTGAAGATCGCATCATTTGAATTCGCAAACCTTAAGTATTTTATCTCCACTTTCATGAATTTAAAAAATGCTAGGCTAGTTTTGAATGCGAAATGCGAAATAGTCACGTTCACGTCAGTGATTGTTTTGTGATAAACAAAATATAGTTCACCTTGTCGCTTATATTTATATGCTTACAAGTAATGAAGAAATATCTAAAATTGAGGAAACACACCTTTAAAAACATCTGCAAGTTTCTCTAGTTCCTGACGGACAAGCCATTGTTCAACAAACGCCTCGTCTTTCCCGATGAACTCATCCATGGCACTTTCCAAAACAAGTGTGCCGAATGCCCGGGGGTCGCCCCGGGGTACGCAAATGCCCAGCCCCCGGGCCGCGAAAAGATTGCGGATGCCCCACCCCCGGGACTGACAACGTGGTCAAATGCTCCGCGGTTGCCCGGGGGGGGGATGGGCACTGCTGGAATTGACTGATGCATTAAAGCTTTGCTCTAACGAGTATGTTTTTCAAAGACGTCCTCTTTCTGTACGAAAGCAGGCAAGGGTCATTATAGATTTCTCTTAGCAGAGGCTGATTAATTTGTAGAGCCGACATCCTTTCGCTAAAGTTAACTTCTGAAAGAGTGAACTGTCTACAAGGTTATCTTGGTAGCTTCTGTCGTGTAGTCTATTGTAGGTTTGAATTGTGTAATGTTTTCTTCAAATGTCGTTTTTGAAGAGTCGGTTAATTGTTATTAATTGCATGACGGAACCTCAAAACCGTTCATTGTCCATCGTCCATCGTCTATAGTCCACCGTCTACAGTCCATCTTCAAGGTTCCTGGTTTTAGTACATGCCCTCGGCACTAAATTATTCATGACTTAATTTTGTGATTGTTTTTTTACAGGATGGGAAAATTTGCAATTTGCTCTTCAGTTGTAAATATCATATGCTTATAAGAACGCACAAGACTTCCATGAAAAAATACCGATCAGTATACTTTCAGAAAGTAGCTCGTGAATAGCTCGGTTTAATAGTGTGCATCACCCATGCTGCGCTGTTGACAGACTACCGACAGAACTGCACTTATGCTAGTTCAAGCAATCTCTGATAGTCACACAAGCAATTTCTTTGAGGAAGGGTAAAATGGGCTGAAAGTCGTTTCCCCTAATGCTAGGTTTTTCTGTAATAATAAATTTAAACGTCTTATTTCCGAGATAATTTAAAACATACGAAAACTAAGAAATGCAACATCGAAATTTAGCAGCAAATAGCATAACAAATAACTTAGCTTGAAATAACGTGACCTGGCTCAAAACCGCTAATCGGCACCGGCAGACTCGGTCGCGGGCAAGCTTTTCCATAACTCGTTGCATCCCTGATTCCAGTCCAAGGTTTTGCAGGCTTTGGCTCAGCAAATCTCAAG
>Ga0126339_10000302_pt1 | contig 24987 bp, 10 predicted proteins | sample OrbTmetagenome_2_FD_92532 | JGI IMG/M metagenome (GOLD analysis project Ga0126339, IMG submission 92532) | Coral microbial communities from Petempiche,Puerto Morelos, Mexico - Orbicella T R C metagenome | ecosystem: Host-associated > Invertebrates > Cnidaria > Coral | place: Petempiche,Puerto...
GGCCCCCGCGAAAGACCCAAACATGGGATATTCCCCCCATTTTTGACACGCGCGGCAAAGAAAAGGAGTCCCCCTTGTGGGCAGGCCCCCCCCTTCGACGGCTATGGGGGGGGCCCCCCCCCCCCCCCCCGTGGACTCTACGATGAATGGACTTAACAGGAGTGAGATGGATCAACAGATCAAATACCTGACAAAGTTAAGGGCCTCAAATAGAGGACTAGGAAGAAACAGACATTCAAACAGAACTCAGCGAGACTAACAAATTATTATAAATAGGTGGACAGCATGACAGAGGAATGCTAATTTAGATAAACTAATAAATAATCAAACATAACAATTTTCCAATATGAGAATGCAGTTATTAATCAGTTACAGAGGAGCATGATACCGGCAATACAGCAAGTGTCGCCACCTTAATTTTCACAGTAATAAGAAAAGTATAGAGACTAACTAGAAGAGGAGAAATGAATATATTCGCGTTTTATTTATCAGGTGAATCAGCCCATCGTTAAAGTTCCTCTGCCGTCATTTGCATCCAACGTCACTAAAGCTGCTAATGCAACGAAAGGTGTCAGCCAGGTACAATAATACAGGGTGACTATGGAAACAGACTGTGTGGGTTATTAGGTTTTGACCTCATCTGATGTAAATCACAGGCTCAACTTGCAGTACTGTTGTTACTCAAAACAAGATTTCAGTAAAATTGATGACTTTTTTGTTGTACGATGAAATGGTTGTGTTAAGCTTACATTGTAGAAATATTCAAAAAGATATTCAGTCAGTGACACAGGGTAATTGAAAAAAAAAAATGCGAGTTCTCCCGACAGTTCTTCCCTAGACAGCTCAGCACTGTCAATGGCTGCTTTAAGTCTTTCTCGTATAATGGAAATGGAAATGGAGTAGTTCAAATTTTATGCCTGGCATTTTTTTTATTACCATTCAGATACTGTCTACCAAATATAAACAATCAGAAGTAATAAAACGTGCTTTACAAGGATAAAATGTCAAACAATGATCTATGTTTCATGCATAATCATGTGGCATGCTTAAAAAACGAACAAAAGCAACGAGAAGACAAAACCAATGGTTGAAAGTAATGTCACATGAAACCCTCCAATTTACGCTTAAATGTAGTGGAACTTAATTTTGTTGCTTGACATGTGATCGCCTCAGAATGTCGAATCATATTCCACACACCAGATCCCCTGCGTAGAAGTGACAATAAGGGCTTCGAAAATGTTGATGACCCAAGTCTTTTGTTTTGTGTTAGGGTGCAGTTAGTGATCAGTTGACGGATACAGCAAACAGGCTTGAACATGTTCATACAACAGTTGTTAAACCAGCTCAGGAACAGGCGGTGAGTTTGTTGCTAGTCATTGTTTATGTGTTGCTCATGTGAGTCCTAAGGACCTTGTTAATACAGATGCATAACCAGATGGTTTAAAGGGAATCTTGGCTAACAAAAAACAGGTTTGTCCCAGATCACAAGCTGGTGTTTGTGTGAAAATGTTTCAGTAATTTGAAGTGGATATTTGTTTGCCTATAGGTGGAATGCTGTGCGTTTACTTTCAGGTATTTTAGGATTTAAAATTTCCCGTATGCCGCCATGTTTATTTTTGCAAAGCTTGATGGGAAATTATGTGATTGCGTGGTTGGATGTTTTTAAAATAGAGTGATGTGTGAATCTAGAGATATAAAAGTGCTTTTAATCGTTCATAATTCATATTTCAGATGAATGTGTTCAGTTACAACGAGAAATCTTCGGTAGACTCCGTATTGAGATCTCTGACCGCGCAATGACGTCATAAGTTACCGTAAAGTAAACATGGCGATGCCCAGGGGTTTTAAACTGAAAACTAAACACTTCGTATTCGAACCACTTACAGAGTGAGAGATATCACCCGAAAACCCCAGAACCAGTTAAAGAGAACCATTAGGTATACTTTGGAACTAGAAGTGCTTTCAAGATTCCCTTTAAACGTTGCTATTATTTTAGTGGCACCTTAATGGCGAAAGGAATCAGCACCATGGGCAGACATTCATGCAAAAAGCAGTTATAATTATTAGACACTTATATCTACCTACAACAATACAAGAGTTAAGCAGTGTGAGTGACATTTTATAAAATGTACGCTTGTCTAAGTACTACGGAATATCAGCTACTTGTAGTTGTGTAAAAATAACACCCAAATGCAATAAATTTACAGAAGAAGATGATTTGAATTAAATTTTATTATACTGCCTTATTACTACCCACGACACAGGACATCCATCGGCCAAAAGCGACTAAGCTCATAATTAGAAATCTGTTTTCTGAATGTTTCAATGGGGGAAAGGCCTTTGAGTTTTTATTTTGGTTGTTACTTTCAGGTTAAGCTGGGGCAGCTTACAAGTAACCTTAAGCAAATAGGAATTGCTATTGAGGTTTGTAGTATCAGCGACAGTTATTCAGCAATCAATTTCAACTGATTTATCAGTTGGTCAATAAATAAATAAATGATAGTGCAGTAGGGCTAAAAGTACAATTGTTGTACTGGAAATACCTGGCTAAACTGATTAACATTGATCATTTTGTTAGTTTTTAAAGTTAGTTTTTAAAGTTTCCTCTCTTGAGATGGGAAGAAAATCAAATATGTACATATTATTACATTAGTTCGGTGAATCCTTTCGTACTGCGCACTCTCGAGAGTTTGTTTGGGTTGTTTGTTTTTTTCATGTAAGACATCACAAAATGTAAACATTTCGTAAATACTCACATGAAGTAAATTCAAAGTTTCAAAACAACCTCCATTACGGATGCGAAGCTTTTTGCTTCGTTCTTTGTCATATCACTTGATGAAACAACTTCGCAGCTGTAAAAATCACTGAAGCTGTCAACTGGAAAAAGGATTTGAAAGGCCTCAAAGATAAGGTAGGTGGTTTGTAACGAATGACATCGATTTGCATTCCATCGTGTGAGAACTTATGATGTTTATAAACATTAGGATGTTGAGACTGCGCAGTACAGACTGGAAATCATCTTTAAGCAGACCCTATATTAGGCAGACATCCTGTATTAAGTGGATAGTGATCCAGTGAGTCCACAACTTTTTCACCAGGGCTGGGTTTTTCAAAAGCTTGTAAACGCTTACCTAGGATTAAAAGCTAACCAAAGTATTAATTTTTCTTTTATAAAACTGTTTGTCACTGGCAATGTCTTGTGTAGTTTGAGATTTTTCAATGCAAAGCTGAAGGAAAACAATATCTTAAACAGAAAACCTCGTAAATCCTGGGTTAGCGTAATCAGTCTTTGAACAACCTGGCCCAGATTTTCTGTACTACCAACCAGTATTAAGCGTACACCTCTGTTAAGCTGACTCTAACAAGCAGGAGTCCCGTGGGTGTCCGCTTAATACAGCATTCGACGTACATATCACATGTCATCCTTAGTTTTGTATTTTTTTCGTAATTTTGTTTCCCTTAATACTGATGATAGTAGTTTCTTTTGGTGTAGGATTCATTTCAAGGAATAATCACAGGTCTGAGTGATGCGGAACATTTTTTGGCAAATGAAGCACTTTCAATTGCTGCGAGGGTTGGTATAACTTTTTCAGAACGTATGTCGTTTAGAATGTAATTTGAAGGTTTTCTGTAAATTTAACCAGAATAATTGAAAATAAAGGAGGAACGAAGCTGGGAGTTATTTGAACGTGATATATGGTTCAGAATATGTGACATGATGGCATGATGGAGTCGCTTAACGAATATCTGTGGTGGAAACTGAGTACATTATTTGGACTTTATTTGTTGCCAGGGAGTTACAAAGCACTGGGACACAGTTTTTGGAGATGTGGATTCGTTGTTGGCCCACGTAATTCATCAGGTGAAACTTAAGTAACAATAGCAACGTAAACATTCAAATGAAATGACTACTTTTACATTCTCATTACTGCGACCTTTGATACTGCAGAGTAATATGCTCATTTTTTCCTGTTTTAGCTTTCGGATATGATGTATTTTGTGATTTAGGGGGTCTCATGATGTTCTTGTAAGAATCTAAGTTCACTGTAGCACTGATAACTACGAACTCTCCTATATTCCCAAATACAGTTGTATTTAGTGATACCGTTCAGCATGTAAGCATCATTTTCATGGCCTGCACTCTCATCAGTCGTATGCCGTAGGCATATGCGACAATTCTTAGGTTTTGTAAAGGCAGTGTTCTTCCCATTGTGGGAAGGTGTGATACTTTTTACTGGTTGCTACCAATTTTGGTCAATATAAGGGCTTGCAAACTGTTCAACCAGTATCATTACAATGTGGTGCAGGATACTGAAAACAGGAAAAAGAAATGTCATAAATGATATGTTTTGATTGTCAGGTTCGGTTCGATGTGGGACGATGTGAGACCGTGTCTAACATATACCGTGGGCTCACTGGCTCCCTATGTCGTCATTATGCAGCAGGAATGGTATGTTAGGTTTCATGTACAGGAATTTTATGACTGGCCTTAGCCCCTGACTGTTCAGCAAGAACTATCCTGTGACCAGTAATAGCTTTTTGTTCTTGCATGTATGTCAGGGTGGCCTAACATGGTAGTTATTAATTTGACTAATCATTTTTTTTTTTTGGCAAGAACAAAAAGTGGCACTCGAGCCATTAAACTGACGTTCTTTCCACATTTTGACGTCTTCTGTGAGCTATTACTGAACAGACGCTGGACAACATGGAATCTATTTGTTTTATATGATAACGAAACAAAAAAAAAAAAGTTAGTGGCGTCATCTATACGTCTGCCGTTCAATAGATCATAAGTAAGGACCAATCAAATCGCGAGAATAACTTAACATAATAATATATAATACGTGTTTAGAAAGCTAGTTGCATTGTAATCAGCATCTATAAAATTAGCCTAAAATACTATAGTCTTTTTATCAACCTGGCGGAACCTGGTGACAAAAAGACCAGCTCAGGCAAGTGTCAGTGTTCAAAAACTATCTCCTGCAGGCATTCTAACTTAACCTGATTAGATACGTTTTTAGTAAGATATATGTAGCAGTAACTAAGCTCTGGCCTGGCTCCCTAGGGGCAGACAGGTCAAAAAAGGTAGCCACTAGGGACGAGCCTGTTCATTGGTTATCAAATAACAAGGGATGTTTATTGTTGTCATTTTTCAGAATGCCTCTTGGGTTGCATTTGGACTTTGTGCCCTATTTCTTGTTATTTCTATCATCCTTTGTATGAAGGCTTCCAAGCATTTCCGACGGGTCTCATTTAGTGGAGAAAGTGATGAACCAGGTTAGTCCATTGTTTAAACAAACAGACTAACAAATTTACAAACAAACATTACCGCAGGAATTTAGGATTATTTTTTCATCAATCTGAATTAAAAATTAAAATTGAATTAGATATACTCTAAATCTGTATAATCTGGAAAAATTGGCGAGGCTTGCACATGCAGTTACACTGAGTTGTTGCTTTTTATTTCGCAGTGTGTAATAATTGTACATAACTCTGTAACGTGTTTTAATAGTCTTGCACACAACTATGAATCAAAGAAGTAGTTGAACCATGAAATTGTTCTCTCATGTAATCAGTGGTAGTGCTGTGGTGATTTTGATAAGCTATGGTCACAAGTCGGGTAGAATCAAAGTAGCTGATAGCACATTTATTCTTGAGATGAAAATGAGAAAAACAAACATGAATATGATCCTGATGTCAAGACTTGCAATTCCCCCTCATCAGGAAAATCCAATCACAAGGAGCTCATCTTTCTGCCTGGCATTGATTTCCATAGATATGCTTCAGTTAATGTTTTATTTAAACTGTATGTGGTTCGTTTCCATCTAGTTAAATTCAGTTTATCCCTGGTCAATAATTATTATTGACTAGGAATAAACTGGGAAAAATAGAAAAAAAATATTATTAGAAGAAAACGAGTCACGTATAGTTGAAATCAAAAATTAACTTGTGATCCAAATTTCACTACAACAACATATAGCTTTGGTAGAATCGAACTTGAGAAAAATTAAGAACCGATCACGCTGTGCGGACCTACGAAACTGTATTGTACGAATTTACGGTTTCTGCATGTCTTAGCTAAAAATATTACCTTGCAAACTAAAATGTCGAGGTGCCCATTGCGGAGGGGAGGGATGGAGGCAGCCCTCTGTTTTGATCGAAGACCAAGCGATCTAACCTGGATGAACACTTTGTTTTTTTCAGGAGAGGAAGAAATGTTAGAATTACCGTGGATGGACGAAGTGCCAGGGCAGAAATGAAAGCAATGTAAATCTTCATTAGCTGTCTAGGACACGATGTCACCTCAACACCGCCAGCGTTAATTTCTGAGTACATGAGAGCCATAGATAAACCATCCCAACAAACAGATCAACGCATTCATGAAGCTCACTTGCCTAGTATTGTACTACGAATTGTTGTAATTACGACTGTCCCCGCTGTTGAATGAGCATACTTCGAATTCAGATATGTCTCATTCTGTTGCGCAGTAAGTGGAAACATGAAGGATTCCGTTAGAATTTTGTTTGTCCATGTAAGAAGTGGACTAAGCTGTGTAGGAATAGACTTGTATGCTTTTTCAAATAGTTAAGTCTATGCTAGGAGACCCAGAGGCCGATAATTGGTACAGAAGAATAGTTTGCGAAAGCCTGTGGTAAACCATCACTCGCACTCACTCGTTTCGTTGATGCTAATGTCTTCTTGATTTGCCTCTGGGTTTCTGCGGTTTCTGCTAGAGGAAAGGAGGTAGATATCCACAAATTATAATGAGTGAGGTGGATAATTGTCAGTACCCTTTCGTAAAGGCCATGTTTCTCAATCGCGTACGTCAGGAGTTAGGGAGACATCATCACAAATTTGATTGTTCTTTTGAATAATTATAGAATATTAGATAACAAATAATCATTAAAATATGACAAAATTCTTCCAAAGCTTTTATAGAAATGGTGATGGAAGTGAGACGGTTAAGGGGTTTTGTAAAATTAAGATTTTACTTGTGAGTAGAAGTAACTACTACTATTTTTAATTAATTAATGAAATACTTTATTTACACTGCAAAAAATATAGATCAGCTGAATTTTTAAAAAGCCAACACGACATAAAAAAATATATCAAAAACGTTTCTCTCAGTATTTTATTAAACTTTTATCCACTTAGTTGAGAGATCCCATTTACATTCTAACAATTCTGTTTTGTCTTGTTTATTCCTTTAAATTTTATAGGAATCCTCCTACGATGTAACGTGGAATCTTTGTTTACAATATTTTCCTCATTATCATAAGCGATCCAGTTTCTGATCAAGCAACAAAATGTCAGTTCTGAAAATCGAAAGGGCATAGCACGATTCGCTGTTCCAAGAAGTTTGAGTCCACTGTACTGAAAACTTTTTGTGCAACGGGCGTTAGAAACTCAAAATTTTACAAAGAATGTACGAGCTCATTAGCTCTTTTGCCCCTCAGAAATTTTGCAGATTTGAAAGCCAATCTAGCCTTGAATATCACACTTAAAAGCCACGTATTTCACCAAATAAGTGGCTCCCATATCTCATTAAATGTTTGTAGTCAATTCGTATCTACCATGATGTCGTCTCTGCGCCAAGTCGCATGTTAATGAGGAAAAATGTAAACAATGACGTCAGCGACAGTCCGCTTTTGTATCTGTTGTGTAATCAAAAAGAAGAAAAAAAAAATCAGTAAACTTGCCAAGAATAGTCACCAGATTTTTAAGAGACAGAAAAGTTGCAACTTGAGAGAACTTGTACAGGAATTTTTTAGTTGTTATGAGCTTTTACTAGAGTTTACGTAACATAGAGTTGTGTTTACGAGATCATTCTTTCTATGGACATGTCGGAAATTGATCAGTTTTACTCAGTCTATCTTGTTCTTAAAGATTAGGAATTTCAGTTATGCCTTTTTAAGACAAGGTTAATCAAATAGGTAAACAGACAATATTTATACAGTAAATGTAATGAATCAGTCAAAATGTATTTTCTCTGAACTGTCCTTCGAAAATTTAGAGCTGAACATAGATGCTGGCACTTAAATGAATGATATTACAGTAATACGAAGTCAAATTCATTTGTCACTATTTGCGGATTGGACGTATCAGGTGACCTCGCGTTGGATTCTCCCTTTCCTTCCCTGTCTTCCTATGCGTGTTTGTACCATCCTCCAGTTCTGTATAGTTTGAATTCGGTGAGGGAATATTTCTTCTCTAAAAGGGTCTGTAACGACTGTGAAAATATTGAGTGGGATTGGGGTGAGTCAAAATTTATCGATTTCCTTTAATTCGTGGTTTAAACAGGCGAGTGTAATTACTTTTAACTGTGAGGAGACTATTAATGCGTCGGTTGGCGCGAAAAACAATTGATTATCGACTTGAAGTTGTCCTGTAGATAAATTTGTTTTAAAGGTGGCATTAATGAGCAAAGCCCGTCGGATTGTGCAGAAGCTCTGTTCGCGAGGGGGTGAGTTTTTATTGGTCAGTATTCAGAAGGTAATCAATGCACTGTTCCACTGCAGGAATGCTTCATGATGATCCAGTAGAACTATCTTCGCTGGCTGCGTAAGGACTGGAGCCAAATCACGCGAACCTGGTTGGCATTAACCCGTTAAGTGGAATTTGAACGCATTTCACGCGAAGATGAACGTAATAAACGGAGTGTAAACCCGAAGATACTATGAGGTTGCCAACGGTAAACTCCGTTAAATAAAGTTAGTTGAACTTGGGGTGGGAAAAGTACAAGCAAAGATCCCGGTTGTAGCTACTCCCCATCAAGCATTGAAAAACAAAAGAATTTTGAGCTAACTACTAGTGTAATGTTCGTATAAGGAGTGGTTGTTCTGCATCTGTAGTGTGAGATTGGCAATGTTCCTTTACCGTTTGTCCTACGATCTAGGCTATGAGATGTTGATAATGATTTCCTTTCTTACTTACTTTGGCCCTTTGCTCCTCCCGGAACATAGGCCACCAATAACAACTCTCCAGTCTCCTCTGTCCTGAGCTATCCTTTCAAGTTGTTTCCATGTGTGTCCAGTCCTTTTAATGTCCTTTTCAAGCTTCCGCCCCAGATGTTCCGTGGTCCCCCTCTCTTTCTTTGACCTTGGGGGTTCCAGTTCAGGGCTTGACGGCCAATGCTGCTAGGTGGTTTGCGTAGCGTATGGCCAAGCCAGCTCCATTAGCTACCTGGGCTGTCTTCCCTGACTCAAACATTGTTCTGATGTTCCAAGTTCCGATGTTTAAGGTTTTTCTGGTCAACAGAAGGGTAGTCAGCGTTGCAGGTTCCTTTCGGTTTTCCCTGCAACTCGTCATGCACCTTCGCGAGGAAAGCCCTTCTTCTCCCAGAACTTGTGGAGTTTGTCGATTCATCATTGGTGTTTCTGTAGCAGCATAGCTTTTACGGGGTAGGGGTGCTAACCCTACGCCCAACCTTCCTCCTTTCTCAGCCGGGCTTAGGACCGTCCATGGCGGAGTTATGATTTCCTTACCATTGGCCAAACTCCCAGTTTCTCTTAGCAACCGAAAGCTAAGTTGAATGGTAAGCTTAGTTGGTTAAGTAGCACCTGGAAAACCGGTCTTACGTCATATATTCGACGGTCATGATCGATGGTTTTTTCTGTCACATATGAACCCTCAGTTAAATGACCTTGCTCTCCATGAGTTCTCGTAGCTCAGTGGACAGAGCGCCCGCCCGGTGTTTGGGAGGTCATGGGTTCGATTCCTAGCTGTCGGGGACGCTCGTGTCATGTTGATCAGTTCACTTTTCACATAGAGTAAACAGCCAGGCGTATCGCTTGTTTGCTTTCATTGGTGCGTTTCGATTCACATTACCAGTTATTCCGACTATTACAGGTAATTTCAGCTCGAGTTTAATTTAAATTCTTTAGCAGGCTTGTACTCTTGCCGGAAAGAAGTTAATTGCTGTGGAGCGAGCGTAGCGAGCGAGCAGCAACATAATCAGGATTTAAGAAGAATATATAGAAGGGGGTACGAATTCTCAAATTCATCACTTTTTACCAGAATGCATTGCATCTAACCAGAGTGCACTGCGCCACGTTTTACCAGAGTGCACTGGGCCACGAACAACATGAGGACGTCGAGGCGTCGTCCTTTTTCGCGTGGATTCTAGTGAGAAAGATTAGTGGTTATGTTTTGGTCTGATTTACCTGTGAAGGAGATCGTGCTTGACTTTCACAACTCTTGCTTTTGTTCTTAATGCAATATGTGAAAGTTTGTAAATCTGGACGATTATAGACCAATTTCGATATATTAAAATTCAACCTCACCTCGTAGACCTCAGTACGAGGCTCTGGGAAATAACTACAGAATTTGTGCGGTTTATTCCCCAGAGTCTCGGGCGGATGTCTATTGTTTTAGGCTGAATTTTTTTAATATATCGAAATTGGTCTATTGTGGCATCTTAATTTTAAACTTAGTATGTCATTTCTTTGCGCGCAGTCTCGCCTACTTGGTCGAATTCTTAAATACAGAGAAATCGTCGTTACTAAAGCTTGTAGAATAATTGAAACAAACGAAAACCGTAGAACACGTTAATTTCATACACGCAATCGATCAATTCCTTTTCATCCAAACACGAATTTTAGCTTCACACATTGCGATGGACGCAACATTTCTGTCAACATTCCAGAGATGTTTAATGCGTATCAGTACAGAATTAATAAGTTAGATTTCTGCTCCTACAATTTCCACATCTTTCGATTTTCGCGATCTTGTAAAGGGGAGGTTGATGTGTGTTGTTTTATGTCCAAACATAGTTCACTATATGCTTTTTCTGTCACGATCCCTTAATTATTGTCGCACCTCGCCATCGATGCGTCATCATGCATGAAGTTGTAGATGAATCTCTGCATAAAATATGTCACTGTCAACAGAATGTGCTGCAGCATTACTATCTTTTATATACATTAGTTACAATTGTGCATAATGATGGAATGCCTTCTGTTCATAACTCTTGTATTAAACGAACCCTTTCTTTAGTCGATGTTTTTAGGAAAGAAAATCGCGAGTGGTCTTGAGTCAGAACTTGACTGTACTTTGATGATCACTGCATATTTTCTGCCATTCTTTTTTCTCATGAACCTCAATGCGCTGGGGATTACAAAAGAATTTTTTGATCAATGGTTTTCGGTTACGTTCATGTAAAAAGTGCTTTTGTTTTCTCGGCTGATTACATTTACATACCGCGCCATCGCATTATGGAATGAAATGAGGACCCCATTGCGACGAGAAGACCAGTTTTGATATCGTGGAAGTTTTAATGCTAAAAATAGGCGGAATCAACGGTGCGGTGTCCAAACTAAAGAATACTCTACAGTCATTAGCCTGAAATGCTAGTCATCTCCCGTCTCATGTCTCCCGCCCTCATACGTACCCCCGCCACAGGGCGTGAGATAATTGACATTTCAGGCTGCCTTCGTACAGAATACCGGTTGTTGTGTGTTTTATAAAAATACTAGTAATGAAGAATGGGACAAAAGAAAGGCATGATTCAGTTATTTTTTCAAAGGAAACAATAGACTCCCGAAAGCGTCGAAGAAATGATGTGTCCGCTGTGTTATGCAAATATCCTGCCCTCATGATTTGCAACCTGAAAACCATGTTATCGCTGCTCTTCTTGTTCACTGAGTCAAAGTCAACGGTTACTTTGCTCCTTGATGAAAATATTAAGCTTAAACCAGGAGCTGAAATATCGAGAAGGATCGAGAAAAACGTGCATCGGAAGAAATCTGGCATGGCGCGCTTTTTATCTAAACAATAGATAATCTCTAGTGTATTAGCGTGGTATTTTATTAGCATTCCTTGAAAGGAAGCATGCTAAAGCCATTTGAGGCGCAGTTGCTCACTGCTTGCAATGAAGGTGGGTCGATTTTGAACTGTCGAGAGTTTTGGCTCGCCAATATAATCCGTTGAAATTTGAGGTAAGCTAAAGTTGATTAGGTTGGAAAACGTTGCGTCTCTGTTGGTATCTTACATGCCAAGTTGCGAATGTTTTTGAGCTAATTAGTCGTGCACAACCGAATATTTTAGCTCTTTGACGAAGCTGTGTGGTAGGTAGAATGAAAGCCTTCGATCGATACAGCAAGAGCCCATCATAGGACTGTTTTTTTCGGTTCTTATTTCACGGGGCGAGAAAAAAAACTGACGGTTTTTTCTCGTCACGTAAAGCCGGCAAGAGCAGAAGAAAATGCTCTCGCGGGCTAATTGTAACGGTAGCTTCAACAACAATATATACTAGTCGAGCAGCAGCATTCTCCTCTCCTGTCTTCCAGCTCTGGTTCATGTTCTTACGCTGAACAAGAGAACGTTTCAGGTTATGCCAAGAAATGGTGATCTTTAAAATAATCTCAGGTCACTGTGATATAAGATTTTTTGCATGCCGCTGGATGTGAGATTGAATCCCGCCATTAATGCAAATGCCGCCCTGCGATCGACGCGTAATCTTCTCGTCGATTCTCGAGCTGTACTTCATTATTCACTGCGTGTTATTTGATGTTTTCTTTTCACTGAATTTAAAACTGTGGTCTTTCCTAGGTGTCTTTCGTCCACGAGTACCCCACCAGTAGTCCATTTCCTGGAAAAGAGAAGTGACTGTGAAGCACACTTGGTCTGGAAAGCTTAGAGTACAGTTTACTGTCCGGCGTGGTTTTGACTTTCATTCTGGAAAAAAAGGCCGTGGAAAGAGTATTGTTCAGTAAGTAGACGATTTGCGATTAAGTTTTGCTCTTTCTGCACATCAAAACGGCCGCGATAAACAAAAAGCTCGTTTCACAGGAAATATCTTTAGGATTCATGCAATCGTAGGAGTGCTCGATACAAATATATGTAGAGCGATTATAGAATCAAAGTTCGCAAGTCAGGTTCATAAATAATTTTTGAACTGAAGTGATTAGGGAATCGATAACCATCAGCTAGAATGATTATTTATTCATCTACTTATTTGTTACATTCGTAACTTTACTCCAAATTACCTTCAAAAATTACTGATTAAAATACAGAAACAGGAGATAGAGGTGTTTAAAAGCATCGCGGCGCTATACTATTTTGATCTTCTGTGCTAGTTTCTAATTCCGGCCACGAAAAGACAACTAAAATTGCGCTTAAAACCTATTTATATTTTTAAAAGCGAACAACATCTACTATTGACGCTTCTGTTTTTCCTCGAGATACTTTTCTCAGGATTCTCGAGGTGGGGGTGGGGGGAGGGGGGAATAGAGAGAACCTGCCATCCACCCCTACGTACTAATTTTGCCATGAACACCCGCTGTGCAATCAACCTTGTTCCCAGGGTCTTTCCCTCGACGATTTTCAAAATGGCGGACTCTCCCGCCATTTTGAAAAGTGTAAGGGTTGGACTTGCTGTAGACGAGATCTGTCAATGTAATTTCAAGGAAAATCGCTTTATTTTTTTGATACTTGGCGAAGGCCGTCTGAAAATTTAAAGGTAAGAAAGCTTTGAAAGGAAACTGGGAAATTTTCTGTACAAAATCAAGAAGTTAACAGCGATTACAAACAGTTGCCGGGAATGGGTAGACTTGCCACAAGTCGACCTAGCGACCGTCGACGTTTAAGTTCGCGAAGAAATGTAAGGTTAACTGTATGAAGTGTTTTGAGCCCCCAGAGTTTTGAATTAGCACAGTTATTGTTGACGATGCTATGAATTTAAGCTTAGCATATTGAATAATTGTATTTTATAAAATCATATGTAAGTTATCTGGCTCTCAACTTGGCATTTTTCATAGGCGACCAATAATTAACAATTAGACCTGTAACCCGCAAGGGCTACGGGTCAATAGCCCATGAGGCGAAGCCGAATGAGCTTTTGACCCGTGGCCCTTGTGGGTGAAGGGTCTAATTGTTTCAGTATCACCCAACTAGTCAGACAGAAAAGGCAATAATTAGCAAATGCAAGTTGAAGAAATATTTATTTGGGAGTAAAACAAAAGAAAGCGTCATGCTTGATTGGCCAATTTCGCCACTAGAGGACTATTAGTAAGAGTCCTTGAGTAACATAGCCAATTAAAATGCAGGATTTGCAATAGTCCACTAATTGGGTGATACTAATTGACAATTAGGTCATGAGCTCAAGATTTCAATGAGGTGTTAGTTCATGAGGCCAAACTGTTTTAGTGGAATTCTAACTGAAATTTCCTTCAAAAAACAATTCCAAATATTCTTGGTCTTAAACCCCAGCCAAATGATCGCAACATTTCAGCACAACATATCCCAACATTGTTGGCCAAGCGTTTCAAGCTCCGACCAAATGATTACAACATTTGAATGCAACTGTCACAACATATCACAACATTGGGAGCAACATGTTGTGCTTGTTTGGCCACCCTGTTGCAATGTGCTGGGACATATTGGGTATTGAAAATCGCACTAGTGCGCATGTGGGGGCACAACATTGTTGCACAAGCCTGGCCAAACAATTACAACATCATGCAACATCCACAAATGCTGCATGAAAAATTTGACCATTTTATATTTGAGCTAACAACACCCAATATGTTACAACATGTCCCAGCATGTTGCAATAGGGTGGCCAAATGCGTGCAACATGTTGCGCCCAAGAATGTTGCAATATGTTGCATTGACATGTTGCGATTGTTTGGCTGGGGCTTTAGTATTAAACTTCATGCTTTAGAGAAATTGCGTGGACTGAATTAATTATCAATTTGACATTTGCAGTTGTGTAGTGCACTTATAATCAGTTTGTTAAAAGAATTGTGAGCTTTTTTAATTCAAGAAACCATAAATGCCCTCCTTTTAGTCACTTCTCAGGAATTTTGTTTATTCATTTGTGTCTAAATGTTATGAGAAGATGTTGCAATTTTGCTGACCACACCAAACCACTGCACACTAACTAAACAACAGTGTTTCTGTCGAGGAACTATTGACTGATAGTTACCCAATAGAAATTTGATGTTTTTAAAACAGACATTTGCCTGAGAAGCAAAGCTTCAAGGGCAAATATGGTAGTTTTAAGAACATCAAATTTCCAAAGGGCAACTATCAGGCCGATAGTTCCGAGACATAAACACTCCATTGTCTTTATTGTTCACCACTAAATTTTCTTCCATGTGTCAGTTCAGAACTCATATTGAATTATTTTCAACCTTTTTAGATGAAAGCTGTGAAAGCCAAATGTAAAATTTGAAAAAGGAAACGGAACAAAACTCAGTTAACACAATTTCAGTTGTTTATTTTTTAGAAGCCCGCTTTTTTAAAGAAACAATTTCACGGACAAGCACTATCCATCCAGGTATTTTCCTTGGACGGGCACTATGGGCTGATAGTGACTCTCGGCGGATGAACACTATACTGGGTCACGTGATCAATTTAAACCAATAAGAATCGGAGAAAATTTATTGGCGAGCTATAATGGCTGATAGTGTGCAATGGCTCAGCCAATCAGATTACAGCATTTGCTTAAGTATACTTGAACACTAAAGCAAATGCTACAATCTGATTGGCTGAGTGATCACACACTATCAGCTACTCTGATTCTTATTGGGTTAAATTGATCATATGATGCAATGTGTAGTTCCGGAAAATATCCATACCTTCCCCATGAAAGGGATAAATTTCTAAGACCCCCCACATCTTTGGAAATTCCAATTAAGCATCATTTATTCCTTTTAATGTTTTGATCATAGAGAACCCTGCAAAGCCTGCAAAGTCAAGGAAGCCATCCAAGATCAAAGCTCAATACCATGCCAGTTATTGGTTTCATTTATTTCTTTTTGCAAAATGCACAGTGAAAATTTAAACGTTGTGTTTTGCACTAAGAAATAGCTTGATATTGATAAAGAACATGGTAGTGTTTTCACCCTTGATGTAGTGGCATTTTGAACAGGAAAAGAAATCAGGTGAGTATGTATTTGTAACCACAATGATTCATGACGCAAGTTTCAGGTTATTTTGAAACAAAGGAAAATACCAAATTATACCAAGAGTAATATTTGTCTTTACTTTTAAGGCTAAGAATACAATTATTTTGTACAGCTATTTGTTAAACTTAGACCAAGAGTAAACAGCTGATGCTAAACATGCTTTTTCGTGCATCACAGAGTGTAAGGTATGCATGAAAAGGTAAATGTAGCTTTCATAATTTTGAAGAAGGGAACAAGTGCAAAACCTTGAAGAAACTGCTTGTTATTGGGTGCTCACTATACATCAAGGATAAAATTAATGTGCCAATATCTGTGTAGCATGTAACATGCATACACTTTGTGAATCCACCATCTGCATAAGATAAGTGTGCAAAGGACAGCATGCATTATCATCAAATTTGAACTTCGTGTCCTTTTTGTTGATAAATATTAAGTAGATATAACTCTGAACAATTTTTTATGTAATTTAAACAATATTGTTCCTTGCCGTTTGTTTTAAGAGCATTGAACATGTATTCAACAAGAGAGCTTGAACAGTTCTGCTGTGATTTTTTACTTATAAACAGGTGAAAATGGGATAATAATAATAATAATAATAATAATAATAATAATGATAATAATGACTATTTTAAGAGGATGGCCCATCAGTGTATTAAACACTGTTATCAAAGGCGTCCTGTGAAAGAAACTATAGTGAAAATAAGGAAAAAGGTGAAAGAAGGTAAAAAAAGTTAAAAAAGGCATACAAAATTAATAACTAAGCAGCACCAAACAGTTTTGTGATTAAGCAGGGTCCTAAATTACCTTTTGTATTGGATTGCCCATTGGACTACAAGTTTTTCAGGTCTAGGTGTCGAAAGTGAAATCTAGTCATCAAATTATTAATAAAAGTACATGCATAGGTACATACATACATCCCCACATTCATACATATAATTTATTTCCTCTCAAATTTTAAGTAGCTAAAATTAACTAATATCTGCGAGAATATAACTATAACAAAATACAATACTTACTCAACAAATATGCTAAAAATAATGAAAGAGCTGAACTATGTACATAAAGTATAAAACTAGAGACAAGTTGCCATGCTACTGAAAAGACTCATTGTGATATCTTTCACTTAAAGTCCGCAAAAATACAAGTTCTTAGTGAGTAATATGCCACAACTTGGCATCCCAACTGTCTTTCTTTGTGATGGCTTGTTTATCACTACTGCAATAGGTTAATCCAAATTCAATACTCATGGATAACATAAGGTTACAAAATTGACAGAACGCAGAGAAAGGCCTCTTAGCTTGTACAATATATGTTATCTTGAAGAGCTTTGAAGTTTTCTCAATGCCTAATCCTCTTCCATGTGAAGGATACAAGATTCCAGTGGTTGTTCGGGACTCTTGTTTTTGAGTCCAAACAAGATTTTGCTGGGCAGCTGACTTGTGTGCTGCACTTTTTTCATGCTTCTTAAGTTTTTTTTTCAAGTTGAGCTGTTGTACAGCCCTTGTTTGAAGCCAAAGCACTCTGCTCTTCTTGGTCTCCTGCAGTATTATAATCTATGCAATATGAGGTAGTCAAGCGAGACTTTGTGTCTTAGGTGAATTGGAAAGGCTTAACTAGCTGAAAGAAAATGAATTCTTTGATAGTGTTATTATCATATCTGCTTGAGGAGTGAGAGGGCCATCAGGTATTTTGAATTTCTTTTCCAGCTGCAACCAATGTTGACTACACTACTTTTCTGTTAAGCTTCTGTCTGACCTCGTTCTATAGAAAAGTATTTCAACGTTTAACACCATTTAAATCTGCTTGATATTTATCCTTTAAGAGACATTTGTTTTGTCAACTTTTGCTATAGATTCTGACCATTTATGAGTTTTAATGGCTGGCTTATATATCAAATTATGATGGCAACCTATACTTTGCAATGCATACAATCATGCAATACCTTGTGATCTTTGGAAAGTACAGAAAGTTTTATGTTTTGCCTGCATTCACTCTAAATGTGTGCAGGCCCTGTGTACATTGCAAGGTGCAAAAGAGATCATGGTACCACTGAGTGTCACCAGTAAAATGTAGCACTAAAACATGTAAACAAAGTTGATCCATTCAAAATTTGTTCATAACAGCTACCAAAAGTTTCGACCTTGTCAACTTAAACAGAGCAAATGTTGTTAAAACCCCTGGGTTGAAACCTTAGCTAAGCTGATCAGAAGAGAGCAGATCAACAAAGTTAATGTAACTGGTTTATGACAGAGTGACAGAGATATTTCCTTATGAGAGCAATTCAGAAGGTATTGTTAATGAGTATCAACCCCACTGTCAATATACTGCCCATAGGGAAAAATCTATTTACCTAATAGGTAATTTGTTTAGGTCCAAATCCAAGTCAAAGGGAGCTTTTGTTATATATTGAAACAAACTGCCTTAATATTAATATAGTGTACATGTATATTTATATAAACACAAGATATTCCAAAATATACAGTCATATGAAATAATATCAAAGATAGAGAAAGTGCAATTTAAGATGCTTGCAAATGTTACTATTAAATAAAAACAATTACATCCAGGGGCAAATGCTGAGATGCAAACAAACAGTTGACAATTTAGACTATGTGATGGTTTTCATTTAGATTAAATTAAAGTGCAAGCTGGTTTTTCTCTATATTTAAAGGAAATGCCAGATGGTGAGATATGACATCAAAGTGTATTGGCCATGACCTGTGGTGTTAAAAGGAGAGAATTTTGACTATTGTACAATATGTACAATAAAATAGAAAATACTGCTGTAAACCACTGGCAAAGATTATGTAAGACACCTAAAATGATGGGAAGTGGAAACCGTAGAAGAGTGGAAAGGTGTTTTCTCGAGGGACAGCCAAACATTGTTCAACCAAGGGCAAAAAAAACAAACTGAATGGTGGAAAAAAGAACTTGATGTGATAGTGTTGCAATCATGTGCACTGTAAGGTCATCCTTTTCAACAACCCCCTTTTTTGAGTTTTTCCGGTAAACTTGAATATTGATTCGAACAATGTTTCAGTTTATTTTATCTTAATCTGGCTGGCATGGAACTTCACCATGGAACTTTTCTTTGGAGACTGGCTTTTTTGTTCTTCTTCTGATAATGTCGCATGCTATGCTCATAAGTTCTTGGTGTGGCAGCCATTGTGCAACACCAAGAAACATGTGATACAAAGATTTTCCTGGTATGGTTTCTCTGTTTTAGGGTTATGATCTAGCCATTGATTTCATAGTTGTCATGATACCGTCATTTTTCATTCAGTAGATCATATTTGTTGTGCTTCTTACCAAAAAAATCCATCTTGCAGCAGTTACAAAGGGAAAACTAACCATTGATTTATCTGTTTTTACTGTTGTAATCAATACATGGTCACTTTCCATGGCTGTCATTAAGGGCCGTAACCTGTAACACCTATTATGGCTCAGTATGTTTGATTTTCTCTTGGTGTTATGGGTGAAAGTGCTTTTTGTTGACAGAATTCACCTACAATGTAACAAGTTTGCTACGGGTGTGAAGAACAAGGGTACTGGCAACTCAAAACTTAATGACATCCCTGCTTTCATCTGGTGGTTGTGGAACAACTATTATTACTGCTTGAGTTTTCAAATCAGTGTTTGAAATCATGGTAATTGAACATCCGTAACAAAACGGTACAAAAAGGGGTGATTGACTGTTTATTTTAAATAATAGTCAGTACTTGTAAAAATGACAAGAATGATTTTGTTCCCAAGAAAAGAACTATCAGCACTGGGTATTTGTAATCAGTCATAACTGAGAAAGAAAACTGCTGATTTGAACTGGTTTATTTCTGTCACTGTTGTATTAATCAATATATTCATAAGGCAGTAGCCATCCAAATGTTTTGAAGGACCTAGGCAATTATAAGGTACCTTGTCAATATTATGGTCAATGGGTATTCTAATGCTTCTGGTATTAGTTATGGCTGAATGGCAAGAAAGAGGTCACGATTGCCAAGCTGAAAAACTGGAAAGGTCAAAGTTTTTGTTTGCTCACTGTGAAGGGTGGGTTTATTTGTTATGTCAATAGGTGTTGCTAGGACTGATGAGAGTGGGCTATGTGGATGATGGTATATTCTGGTTGACCCATGACAGTAATGCAATCTCAAACAAATAATATGAAAAAAATTATGATAAAAATATAACGAAAATCAAAGGAGATTGTGGTGCAAAATGAGTTGTTGTGATTGTGGTGCAAGTGGGTTTGTTATGCAAATAGGTGTTGCTTGAACCGATGAGAGTGGGCTATGTGGATGATGTTATATGCTGGTTGATGAATGACAGTAATGCAATCTCAAAGAAGATAAACAAATAAAATGAAAAAAAAATAATGATAATAAAATAAAAAGAAAATCAAAGGAGATTGTGGTGCAAATGAGCAAAGGTGCAAAGGTATGGTATCCATTCATTGGGTCTAAAATGATGGGCCCTGGAGACATATACATGGAATTGCTATTGTGGTTTTGAGCTTAGAGTCCAATAAGGGAGAAACACTACCTTCCTTCTGCAGGACAGATTTTGTCACATCAGTCAAGGAAGAATGAACTGCTTGGATATAAACTCTGCTGTTTGTTTGCTTTAAGAGGCTTCCATTGGCTTTAGTGGGATGCTTGCATCCTACCAGTTCAATGTGTTTTACCCTTCTTGAAATAAGTTCGTTAAAAACGTTCTTTCCAGTGGCATAGAAGAGTAGACTTCCATTTCGTAAAGCAAATTTAAGAATTAAGTTGCAAGTACACTATCAAGCGCTGAGCTTACAACACGAAAGAGCTCCTTTATAAGCTGGTCTTGCTTTGGGACTTTTGAGGAGTCTTAGCTCCCTAAAACGCTGGCACATTGTCTGAAGTATTTGTTTAGGTGTACTTGTAATGGGCAAGTTGGGTTGGTTATTTCTGGCTTATTGGCAACAGCATTAACTTAACTGTTGCTGGGTAGAGCAAGATCTCTGTTGACCTCAGGCATCACTCTTGTGATATCAAGCATAGAGGCATTGACCATCAAAGAGTAAAAGAGACCTTTAACTGAGAAAAATGACAAATGATGATCATGTATCATTTATAGAAATATATACACATACAATACCCTGCGTTGCAGCTGGACTCAAAATCTAAATAATTTTTATGCCCATTATTAACAACTTGTTGCTATCAGGCAAGCTATGTGTAACATATTTCATGTGTATTAATTTGTTCGTTTGAACCTTAATGTACTTTCATAATTGGTTATATTATTTGGTGCAATAGCCATAATTTCTGGGACCAGCTGAAGCAAGTTGATGATATGGTTGCCCTGTTTTAATTTGCTGGTGAATTCACTCGGGTAATCACCAAGAGGTAGAGTGGGTGACCTTCAAGCTGGGAAAAGATGATGGAATCCGCATCAAAGTGTAAAACTTCTTGAGGTTTTAGCTGACTCAGTCCTTCATGGTACAATTTCAGACATGCCCAACATCCCACAGTCTTCTTGTAAATCTAATATTTCCTCCACACACTTTGCTAGTTTTTTTCTTTCCTTTGGCATTTGAGGTCTTCTTAGTTTTTCTCCCAATATCTCTTTTTTGAGGCCAGGATCTTTTCTCTCGCTCATTTGTGTCTTATTCTTGCTCTTTCTCTGTTCTTTTGTTCCCTTTCCGTTCTTTTACTTTATATTGACGAAATATTTGTTCTGTAATTTGCAATAGTTCTTCAAGGTCCACCACACAACATTTCAGCTGTACAATTTCAAATGTATTGTCCATGCTTTGGTTTCAAGTCAATGTTTGATCATACTTTTATACAGTATAATGCGAATACGATATGTTTGCCAATGTTTAATATTCTTAAAAGTGTGAGCAGTTTTTGTGCCAGTTTTTTTTTCGTTTCATTTTCTTTGTGAGGAACTGCGGACATCAAATTCCTTGAAAGTTACTGCTTGTGGAGGACCAGTAGATCCTTCTTTTGGAAAAAAAAGAATCTCTTGACATATTCTCATTTTTGCTAACAAGAAAAAATTAAAAATTGAATTAGAGAAAATTTGAGTTGAACTTGAAGTAAGTATTGCTCAGCTTGGGCAGGAAAACATTTGGACTTTATTGAAGTTTGAGCAAAGAACACATATACATAGTCTTTGACTTCATTTTAGATTTTGTTCTTTTATTTTTATTCCTTTGTTTTTATATACCCATCCCACAATATGGTTGTCAGTTGTCTTCCTAGTGATACTGTTTTTAAATAACCATCTGAACCATCGCGACTCTGACCCATCCATTCTCCATTGCCATGCCTCCATAAGGTCATTTCTACCAGAAATGTCTTATTCTACACATAAACTCTTCGGAGAACTCTTTTGGCGGACTTGATGATGGAGTTTCTTCTTGCAGTATCTCCTAGCTTAACAAAGAAAAGAGGTCCTCACCTACCAAATCTGCCTTGTACATACCTCTCCCGTTTCTGTCAAGTGTTTTCTGCATTGAGGACAAGTTATTGGATTGTTTTGCTCATGGCATGTACTGACCCATGTAGAAAAACAGTTACTGTTGCTTGGTTTGCCATAGGCCTTCAGTAAACTGCTCTCTTTCACTTTACCTTGGACTTCAATCAATCAATCAATCAATCAAAGTCATTGCATGGGGTTGGGGTTGCCCTTAGTATCTGAGCCTGAGGCTCATGTATAAAACCCATGACTAAAATTAGAGATAAAATTAAATCAGTAATAATAAGAATTAACAAAAAGAAAAAAAAGATACATACATGGAATTGCTTTTTGTTTGGCATGATGTAGACTCAATAATATCCTTGCTAATTGACTGGTGGATAGAGAACGTTCAGGGTATTTCAAGGTATCTCTTTGTGATATTTATGAAGATAGTCAGGATGATTTATATGTAACCAAAACCTAGAAATTCCAAATGTGAAATTGCCTCTTTCTGCGTAGGGTAACTCTTTTTGGAATATCTCAATAGGATCAATCCATTCTTCAGTAGGACAATTCAAAAACTCAAAACACGAGTCTGGTTCATTGATGACCAAACAATAAATATCCAGACAAATATCTTGTACTAAATGGATACGTATCATAAGTTTACAGCAGAGAGGAAGACAAGAAAAGACTCTCATTGTTGGAATCAAAATAATCTTTATTAATTACACAACAACATTTACAACGGCAGTGAAAGTCTGCTTACAAGAAATTATGAGCATAAACCTCCATGTAGAGGCTGTTTGCTTTACTATACCTATTTGAAATCATTGAAATCCCTCCTCTTAAACCTTCTTCAATTAACAAGTACATGTCAGGGTCCGTAAGCAATTGAAGCTCTGCCCGAGACATTTTAAGACAAGCTTGCCACCTTAATTCAGGCGAAGTGTAAAAGTGAGCTGGGTCAAGCTGGTAGTAGCTTAAGCATGTATCACAAGAATTTTGAAACACATTAGCTAACAGTAACACATCTGATATGAGGTACAGATTGTGGTAGTCTCCTAACGATTTATTTCCAAACTCGACAAACACGTATTAAGAAAAGTGGGTCCATTTTGCTAACAAGAGGCTTTTTTAAGCAATCCAACATTAAGCTAATATGGCCATTTTTGCACAATAGGAGCAGCAGCTTTAGTGTACTAAAGGGACTTTCAAAATTTCCCGAGCAGGAAATTTGAACAATCGTCAAAAGCGAAGTAACAACAAATTCTCCCCAAGGGAGGTAGTATGGGTACAATTTGTTGTGTGCAAATTGTTATGCTAGGGCGGCTGGTAGGGGTTACAGGCTCCTTGGGTTCTGCTAACATGAGATGCATTTCTTTTGACAACTCTTCATCTATCTCAGAGTCAGAGGAGTATTAAGACACCGTTCACTTTCTGGGACATTGCCGAGATGATGGTGGCGGTAGCGCTGGTGGTGGAGGTAATGGTGGCAGTGGTGGAGGAGATGGCAGTGGTGGTGGTCTCCTAAAATCTGTTAGCATAACACAAAACAAATCCTGAAGAATTTCATTAGAATCATATTCATCGTCTTTTTCTTTCCTCTGTTGTGTTCTAGGTACTCGTGGCCCAACTTTGCGCTCATAATAACAACGTTTTTGGGCCCTCACTAGCTCTGGATTGTTGTTTCTCCATCGCCTCAACATGTCCTGTTTCTTGTCATTGTTTAGTGCATAATATCGTTTGTTTGCTCATGAACTTTAGCTGGATTTTTGTTTTTCCACTCTCTCAGATGCTCTCTTGTCCTCTCTCTCTTTCGTTTCAATGGTGCTGCGGAAGTAGCAGGCATGGTCTCAAAAACTTCAACAGTTAAAAAGGTATAAAAAGGCGTTCTACACACTTACAAAGATGAAGAGTGACACGATGTGTAACACTTGACTCTTATATGACACCGTTTAACTCTAAGCAAGAAACTTGGAAATGCTGAATTTGCATGAAAAATTAGCACCTCTTTGTTTTTTGTAGAAAGCAAAGAAATCAAACGACACAGGGACTAAAGTTAATTGAAGTTGAAAATACTTTTCGTTTTACGTACTTAACACCCGAAATAATTGTCTTTTTGTAATTTGTAAAATGATAACTATAGACCTAAGGACATTTTCAGGTAACAAAATTTACTTCGGACTAAAAGTGTTTTCTTCATTGACACATCAAAGCAAAACACAGGTCTGATATAAAGGATCACAGCGAGCTATTCATAATCAAAAGAACTTCATTTCAAAAACCGTAACTGCCTTCAAATTCCAGGTCTAATATAAAGGATTACAGTGAGCTATTCAAAGTCAAAAGAGTTTCTATTTAATGCTCATACCCTCCTTGAAATTCCAGGTTGTGATTAAATCATGTAGTGGTATTGAAAAGCACAAAGGGTTATCCTTTCCATTCAATTGCAGTGACCTAATTCAAAGTCCAAATAATTTCTTTCCAAAACCCTTAGCCGTCTTCAAATTCCATGTCTGATTAAATCATGTAAGTTAAAGTATGAAGTTATCTTTTCCATTCAATTTCAGTGACCTATTTCAAAATAATGGTACAGATTTATCTTCGCCCGACATATACTCTCAATTAAAGTTATATTTAC
>Ga0126339_10000303_pt1 | contig 24888 bp, 17 predicted proteins | sample OrbTmetagenome_2_FD_92532 | JGI IMG/M metagenome (GOLD analysis project Ga0126339, IMG submission 92532) | Coral microbial communities from Petempiche,Puerto Morelos, Mexico - Orbicella T R C metagenome | ecosystem: Host-associated > Invertebrates > Cnidaria > Coral | place: Petempiche,Puerto...
AAAAAAAAAAAAAAAAAAAAAAAAAAAAAAAAAAAAACAGGACAGCAGAACAAGCCGATAATATTTCACCGCGTGGCTTTCGACACGAAAACGAAATAAAGCTTACATCTGGATAAATATGCAGCCTTAGAAGCCAGCAACTGGTCCCAAATTACTTTCTGTATCCTTAGAAATGTCCTGTCTTACATCTCCGACAGAGTTTTTCCCCAAATTTGAGCAAATAAACATCTCTCCGCGAACGACGCCATTACTCTTCGCTTACATACTACGTGTAATTAGCTAACTTGACAAAACTTGCCCAAGGGGGGGGGGGGGGGGGGGTTTTGACGAAAAGAGCTGAAAAATAACCTGTAATTGGCTGATGATGAGATCATCCCACTGTCCATTTTTGGTGAGAATCCAAAGTAACACCGATTTTCTGTCACGCTTTCAATCTGTGGTTACTGGAGTAACCAAAATCGGTGACTCTACCGGGAAAGAGCCCTCCTTGTTTCCTTTGAGACTGGCACGTACTGAAATAATGTGTGTTTATGATTGCTTAGATTCTAAGTATATTAGACTTGTTAGTGCCCAGAATGATGTGTAGTGCCATGGCTATCTGCAATCAATAACATTTGAACTTACAACATTTCTTGTCATCAATTATTGCCAGCTATCAACCAAGACTGATGTTGACAGCAACAACAGCAACAACATTTATTCACACCTTTTATTTTTTTTATAAGACTATGTTTTATAGGAATGTCGAGGCTGAATTTTGCCAAATTTGAAGTGTATTTTAGGAAAAAACCCGAGGCTGAGATTTTGAAAATAATGCATTTTTTTTGTGTGTTGAAAATTTGTAAATATAACACTATCATACGTTTATAACTAAACGTATAAAATTCTTCTTTCCCTAAATGGCAAAACTAACCAAAATGCAACAAAACAGCACTAGCCATATGTTCGATGCTCTGATGCAGCAGGCTGGCTCCAAAATTATTCTAATACCATTCAGACACTAACTACATTCGAAAACAGAAATTTCATCCGCTATAATCTAAGAATATTAACTAGAATATTTTCAGTCTAAAATCGGCAGAAAAATAAGAATATTCAGCCTCGGTCGGAAAAGCAATATTCTTATAAAAAGTAAAGAGTGTAAACCGAAAAAAAGGAAAGCAGAATACAATAATTTGAAGCTTATAAAATGGTATTAAAGGCCTATAACAACCATAATGCTAAGAAAAATTAGGCAGCTCTCTATGGAATACAATTATAAAAATTACGGTCACGTGTATTATATAAAGCTAAAGTAACTTAATAAATAAAGATATAAACATACACAGCAAAGTTAAAAGCGAATATTACAACAAGGCAAGAAGAAGGAGAAAAAAAAGCAAACAAACAGTAAATTGGTTTTACAGTTTTATTGATTGACTACACCTGCCTTTTGAGCCTTCACTGAGTTACTCTGAATAAAATCTCACTGGTGATTATGTCATAGAAACTGTGATAAATTTCTGTTTATAATGCTAGCCTTAACCATATAGCTGATTGACAATCCAAAGCAGCATTGTTGATATCATCTCTTTGCCCTACGGCGTCAATATAACCTGGATGACTTCCAGTGAAGAACTTTATCCAGTTCTTCAAAAGACATAGACGTAACTACAACCCACGTTTTGAATCAGAATACTACCATCCTCCATGTAATGGCTTAGGTAAATTACGAGATACCTCTAGGGAGCCACCACGGAAGATGGTTATAGTGAACTTAGTAGAATGGGGAAAGTAAATATATATTTGGAACATGCAACTTAAGAATCTCAAAGGTAACCAGGTATTGCAATATGCCATCAGTACATTTTTTAAAGATATGCGTCGAATCTAGGCATGTGTTATATATCCCTTCTGGTTTATCCACGTTGAAGTCCTGGCATCACCAGGGACCTTAAGATACGAGGAAGGGAAGGCTAGGACGGGAACGGCAGTGGACGCGGGAAACATTGGCGGGTCATGTTGTGTCGCCAAAAACAAAGTGATTAAGATGCGTATTTTCGCAAAGGACGGCGACGTCAATAAATCGAACTTAATTCGTACAAGCTATTCACAGAAGCAATGATATCCTTTAGACTATAACAGAGATGGTAGAAATCTTATCCTATTAAGCTTAAACGATACTGTAGTAAACAGCGATGCTGAATTTCTTTTTCTTTATAAGCGAAGCAAACATCTGTCAATAATTAAATAGAGAAACCTGAATTTCCGTATGAAAAAATTAAACGAACAATCTGATCGACCTGCTTCAGATGGCTTTTTCTGACCAGAGAATTCCGTCGCCGAAGAATCCTGACTTTTGGTGAACATTTCAATTTCCATCTGTAATTGTAACAAGCATTATAAAAATAAAACAAACGTTTCATCAGGTTCTGGGTAGTATATAAAAAAAAAAAAAACACTAACTAAACGACAGTTTGAAAACGTGTATCTTATTTGCTCGATAGGTGCTTCTATGTCATTCATTCTTATAACATTTTATCGACTGTACTTACACTGATGTACTCTCAATGCATACAGTTTGCATTTTGTTTTGAGCTTGCACACTCGTGACAGAGTCTGAACAGTGACTGAAAGACAAACGAAAGACAAGGAACATTTTTATTCACATTTTGGTATCTCAGCGTAGTATTCTACACTACAATCACGAAAAATGTGAACCGTATAGACATTCTTATCAATATAACTGAAAATAAGGTCGATTGGAACATTTGTCGGGGCAAAACAAGAGCAAAAAACTCTCGTTTTTGATACGACGGCTAGTCGGGCAGAATGGCGTCCTTGACGAGACGAGGACGGCAGAGAGATGAGTAGTTCTGCGCATGCCCGGTTGAGTAAATTTACTTCCGGTAACCGTCCTAGCTCGTCCCGTCCTGGTATCTTCAAGGTGCCTACTCTATGCCTGAGGACTTCTGGGATTTATAACTTGATAAGTGTTTTGACTGAGAAGCGTCAAATCTGGGCATGTGCCTTATCCCGTCTGATTCATTCAGGTTGAAGCCTTGGCATCACTGCTTGGGTACTTCAGGGATAAATAAAATGCGTATTGTGAGATGAGCATCAAATCTAGGTGTCTGTTTTTATATCCTTTCTTGTTCCTGTACGTGTGTGTCCTGTGTGTATTAAGAAATGTGCATAAGTCTAGCCAAATGTTCTTGAATGCACTTCGTGATGGTGTGTTCCTATTATCAGCTTCAGATTTGTCATAGACAGTGGGAACCAGATACCTCAACAAGTGTTTGCCATACGCAAATCTTGTTATTTCAGTAAAATTCCTTAACCCTGACACTCTCCAGCCAGTCATTAATACTTGAGAAGAAGTTGCTGAAAGGTTCCTTGAGCGTAAATACACATGTATTGTTTTTCAATGTCAGTCAGGTTGCTCGTCCCTTTGAAGGTTGTAATCGAAATTTACCGCAATGATACAGCTCAGTGGAATCCCGATTTTTCGAACCTCAAAGGGAAACGAAAATTGGCTCAAAAAGTCGGATAGTTTGAAAAAGACGAGCATCGAGTACGGAAAACGAGCGACGTTTCTCTTCCGACAAGCAGGCGTCATTTACTTAGCCAATGTGAACGTTTCATCGAGGAAAAGAGCTAATAATTAAAGTTTAAACTTGAGGAAGCAAGCGCTAAAAAATAAGAACTTGAAGAAACCTCTGCCAAGATAAGAGACGCAGCTTCCGCGCTTGGAAATACCGGTCAACGCTATGTAATTGTCATGTAAGAAATCACAAAGTTCGCATCTGCCGAGTGGCAAAATGTGAGTCAGTGTTTTCCTGTGGAGAGTTGAGTTGGCATCCAGATGAAAAACAGGAGTTTCAGGAGAAAAAAAAGGGAAATAGCAGTATTAGAAACGGCCACCGCGAAAATAGAACTGGATTTGAACTGGCTTTCTTCCGAGTAAAACTAGTTCTTTGAATAAACACGTAGAGGAAATTTTGCTTGAAAAGTTTCCCCATGAATACCTTCAATATGTTTTAAATTCCTCTATTGATTTCCTATCATTCATTCTGACTAAGTGTAAAATACTAGGTGGAAGATTGTCTTCAACAAGTTTAAGGGATGCAACTTAGCTAGAAGACGCTCAGTTGATTTTCCATACATTTGTCTTTATTTTTTTTTCCCGCGAACCGCGTCCACCCAGCCAAATTTACAGACAAATGTATGGAAAATTAAAAAAAATTAAACGAGCGTCTTCTAGCCAAGCTACATCCTTTAAACGTTCTGAATACAATCCTCTACCTAGTAGTTTAACGTTGCGATTAATAAATTGAGTAAAATTCAATTTTGGAAAAAGTTATTTGCAATCGGATTCCTACACAAAGACTGTAATTTCTAACCGCTTTGCCTACCCACCAAGATGGCGTCGAGAACCGTGATATGTAGTCTATTTAAGCTCGCAAATCTCACAGACATTTTTCATTGCGACCCATCGCAAAGCCCTTTAAGTTTACCGAAAGAGAGTGGTAATTTAGATCGCAAATCTCACAGATATTTTTTTAACGGCGAATTTACCGAAGGAGGAAAATAGCCGTAAATTTGCTTCCATAGCTCCCATCGCCTCCAGATTTCACCTACAGTTCCTGTTTGATAGATGGTAAATGAATATTTCTCATCGCGGCCCGTCAATAACTCTGGAACACAATGAAGCCAACACTCTACGAAATCGCATTGGTAGCAACACGACCTAAACCACTACAGCGACATAGAAAAAAAGGTACACAAACGAAGCCAGGGAAGGCGTTTTTATTTGTTTTCTACAGTGAAAAATTTGCCGGCTAACAATGTGAAATTCGAAGTGAGTGAGGCACTTTGACAGAACATTGTCACTATCAATACAAAAATTAACGCGAACCACTTTCTGTTATCCCTGTGTGTTATCATTTTTTAAAGAAATTATAACTGCAAAACTGAATGTTTGGATTTACTTTTACGCGGATAGCCATTCAAAAGTTGATGGCATTAGTACATCGGCCAAAGCATCCAGCGTAATGAAAAACCGGACTTTGAATGTTATAGAAGGTTATAGATAAATAATCAGGTCTGTGCTATATTGTCAAACCCTCGACATTGAACCCAAAAAGATATCTGAATCGAGAAGACTACATAAATTATCTTCCTCGCTGTAGCAAAAACGTTTGTGATATGAAGTGCGATCATGTTAGCGGAAATTTAACCAAATCGGGGAGGAACAAATTATATGTAGATCGGAGCCGACTGAGCGGCGGAATTCGAGCCTACAGCAAAGAGTAAAACAACAAATCCAGAAAAAAAAAAAGATATTACCCTCGACCCGCGACCCGCGACCCGCGACCCTCGACCCTCGACATGGCACCCTCGACCCTCGACCCTCGATTAAAAGATAGACTCGTTCATGACGAGTTAGGGCTCATCACTTAGGAAAGATTTGACAGTTGCTTTTAATTTTGAAACATTATGAACAAGCACGAAGAATACGAAAAGTATTTTTTGGGAAGAAACTCAGAAAATTACGAACTTTAGCAATAACGTATGCTTTAAACTAAAACTATATTCTTCTTAATGTTCTCGGTTTTTGAGAGAATAAACCAGTAACAAAAATTACGGTTGTGAGCGTAATTTGTCACCCACGATATTAAAAGGTAATCAAATGGGTTTTTTTCGTGAAATTAGGAAATAATTTCACTCGTCACCATTCGATTACACTTACAACTACTCTAATTGATTTTTCCTAATGTAAAGGATAAAAATATCAGTGTCATAGATTTCTTAACCTTGCCAAAGGCAAGGCGGAGATATTATAAACTAGACGCTTTGCTGCGTGTACCCAGGCAGTCGTTATACTGAGAAGCACTAGCTATGTTGCGATTGAGCTAAATGTTCTGCAACTGATGTTTTACGAAATTCAATCGAATCGATGTGCTCAAGCTATCCACAGTAGGAAAAAAGATGGCGGATGCGCATTTTATCACAAGGCCTTGCGAACCTAACACAGCCTAAAAGGCACAAAAAAAAAAAGTTTTTACAATATATTTCCCTGTACTAAGGACATTAAGTAGCCTAGGTTTGAAGATTTTACAACGTTTCTGTACGTTTTTATGAACGTTGTTAAGGTTTTCGTGTGCTAAGAACCATGGGTAAATGTACCAGTCGCCATCTTTTTTCCTACGGAGGATTCTGCCTTTGATTGCATTTCCTGGAATCGATTAATAGCTTATTACTCGTTCGCAGGTCTTTAGGGCGTAAAATGAGTCAAGGTCCTTATATCAGCCTATAAACGTTTCAGTCTATTTTCCTTAGCCTTTGTCGTTGTTGCTGTTGTTGTTTTTTGCGTTTTTCGAGCAAACGAGACACGAACGCGTTTGTCGAAAAACATCTACTTATCTGGTGAGTTTAGCCCATTCAGAAGTTGAAGTATTAGGAAAAGTTCTTATGTAAATGCTTATTTGTTCATTACCGCGGACGGTACACCAACGTTAACATGGCGGCTCCATACTGGGCTCTGTAAATTTGTACAAAATATTTCGACGAACATCTGAGGTCTGGGAAAACGCACAGACTTAAAAATTAGAGAAGTGTCATCTTTATTAATCTCCTATAACATCACAATTTCTTGACTTTATCCACTGAATGGTTTTCGAATGATTTTTTATTGCGTCAGGATTGCGTGACAGTACATGCAAGCCAAGAATTGTTTTGCTGGGGTCAAAATACATTAATTTCTTTCAGCTTAAATGGGCAATAATTCGCTACACGGGTTTCATTCTTGTAAAGACACATAACTCTGTTACAAGAAAATAACGAAAGAATATCGTTTAGTTCGAGATTTTAACTTTAAAGCCAATCTGTTCTGCTGACATTATTTTCTTGTAGTTTGAATATGACCGACGTCGGTTCAAACAACAAACAGTAGATGGAGCAAGCCTTATGTCTACCGTGGCCGATAAAGTTGGAAACAAATTTAAGGAAAGATTCAGCGTTGTGAGAAAACTGAGGACAGCTGCCCAAGCTTCGTATGCCAGGTCTCAGTCCTCCTCGTCTCAATGGCAATGCTGTAAAACGGGTGACACTTCCAACAGCTTGGAGTACGATTCTAGGTTTCGTCAGAAAATCGACCTAACCAAAGGATGCATTGCTATATCCGGCAGTGCTCCGTCGAACCACAGATACTTGGACGACACGTTTGTTGACGAAATGAGACAGATTCTTATTGACCAACCGTTTATAAAGTGGCAATATTTTGGTTCTGAAGAAGGAATTCTGATTAACTTTCCAGCTTTTCAACTAAGTGATGATTGTTCTGGCTATGATCCTCGGTTCAGGCCATGGTACGTGGAAACTGCCATACCTGAGCCCAACGACGTGGTTCTTGTTATTGACACGAGCGGATCCATGAGTGGGAATCGCATCGAAGTAGCTAAAGATGCTGCTGTAACAGTTCTAAAAACATTGAACCCCAGGGACAGGGTAAGTATTTAACATTAAACAACTGTTCACTATCCTAATGCTTGGTCCAGAATTTAAGAGAAAGCATACAGGCTATGGCAGGCATCGATTTGCTCTGTTCTTTTAAAAGTGAATCTCGTTCCCACAAAAGAGGGAAATAAAAAGTTTTGGTTACTTATCTCTCTCGTCATTTTGGGTCATCTTATATCTAGGATTCATTTTGGTGTATACGCGACGGGATAATCCGTTACTGTCCCAACCACCATCTACACCACCACTGCAGTTTCCCTACGCTTTAGTATCATCCCCGTCGCCATCAGCCCTCTATTCCCCATCGCCACTATCAGGCACCATCATCACCATCACTTGAATTTACCCATTACTGTTACTATTATCATTACCATCACCGCCGCCACCACCACCGCCATATGAATATATACTCATCCCAATCGACCATAACTATTGTCATCACCAAGATTTCTACCACTGATGACGTTGCCTATCTGACTTCTACAACCACCCCCCTTACCAGTACAGCCACCACTACTACTAACACCCCTCCACCACTAACACAACCGCCATGAACACCACCATCACTAACACTTCTATGGACACTCCAACCACCACCACCACCACCGACATCATCGTGTTGATGATTTGCTCAGTATGTTTTTTTTATATATGTTTATATATATAATTTCCTTTCAAGATTGGCGTTGTGTCGTTCAGTAACACTGTAGAAACGCCAGGGAGTAGCAGCGATGATGGCAAATCCTGCTATAGTGAGGGCCTGGCTGACGCTACACCTATAAATCTTGAATACCTTCAAGATTACGTCAAATCTCTCTACGCTAATGGTACGTCTGTTGGCAAGGAATTTTTTCTCGGTCATGTCTTCGTGTGCTGATTAGCGAGCAGCAAGTTATGGGTATGAAATTTTGGGTAGATATGGTTGTTAAAAACCAGTAACGCCACTTCTATTTGGCTGGTGTGCCTCATAAAGAGTTATATGTAGAGCCTATCACTGAGAAATGCCGGGTTGAGACTTGCGCTGGGGTCTTTAACCCCGTAACCCTGAATGCCATCGAAGTTAAAGCTAATAAGAATGAGTTACAATTTAAAATTTAGTAATTTTCCAACATTATGATAACTAGACGCCCTAAGAGCGTTTACTCGGGCTTCGTACCGCAGTATTAAATCGCACTTTACGAAAACGCGTATTGGACACAATAAAAAACAAATCAAAGAATCAGGATATTTTAACGCAAGAGTTCTGCCTAGATATTTATAATTCAAGTTGCTTCGTTGAGTATCCTCTTCATCCTATCGCAAGTTGTGAGTTTAAACCATTTTGGTTCAAGAATGAAGCACAGCTTTCTACGCATTGATGAAGAACTTGTTTGCAAAGAATTTTCGAGGTCTTATTACAACTTATGGCGATTACATTGTATATGCTAACAGAAGTTGTGCGAAGTTCGTTGACTGGTCGTGGCGATCCGAGTAAATTGTGGAGCTGAACATCTTTGCCGTGTTGCGATCTTAAACCCTTTTCAAGAGTCATATCTCATTTGGAGGGTGAATACATAAACTCCTTCACGAAAACGACAGCCTCGTGACAACGCGCAAATTGCATTGCACAGAATTTGCGACCCTGACCCGCAGTTTATGAAAAAATATTTAACATACATAGTTTTATTGAATCAAGGCAGGAGTATTTTAAAAAGGAACTCATTTATAAGGGGAGATGCGGCATTATGTTTTGCTATTTAATTTGGTTTCATACTCGTCTAGGTCATGTCACGCAACATGATTTTCTTAGGCAGTCAGACACAGTTTTCCAAAAGAATTGGTGATTGCTAAGACTGCTGAATATATTTGAACTACTAGTGCATTGAAACCTAACGTATAAATAAAGTTGGCCAAACTATCGTCAATGCAGATTTTCCCTAGGACTTGGCAAGAACATTGGTTCGTCAATAACATAATCCCGCACAATTCCCCTCATAATAAAAAGTTTTACTTTTCCCCGCACAATTTGCCTCCGAAATCATACGTTTTTTTTTTTTCCTGCATCCTACTAGAAAGCCAACTAACTTGGAGGTACGATATTTAATTCAAGTTACCGAAAGTCTCATCTTTACAAATTTGGAGGTCGACATATTTCGCGCGGTGCAAGAAACAAGTCGCATGTTTTTAACGAGCTACCAGTCCAAAAACGTTTTCGTATTTAGCTCGTTTTATTGCAGTATGATTTGTTTTACTGCAATTTTCTTAATAATAACAGCAGTAGCCACATGCAGTCATTGACTGCCTATTTTTTGTCACTGTTTTCGTAGTTTAAACTCATATCGCGATCGGCTCAGTTGTTATCTCACGAGAACGTTTCGAGCTTGACCTTTGCTTACCTGGCTGGTTTTCAAGCAATATAATTCGTGGACCGACCCTTTCCGATAACGATCGACATCTTTGTATGCGAGATGAACGTATAAGGCGCGATTCTCACCAAAACTTTCTTCGCAAAACACCGCGTTCTGTCACGAAGAGCGAGTTTCCATGGTCTACGCGTGGAACGCTTGGGAACATGACCCCCCTTTTGGCGACAAAAACGATTGCATTCTATGACTCGGGATTTCCTACGAAAGCTCATTGGCGTTCGTCAGCCTTAATGGAATCTCACAAGGACACCATAAAACACAAAGTTTCGGTCAGGGAAAGGGCTAGTTCATATTCCAGACTTAAGTGGGACGATAGAACATTGGTCTAGCTCGTTTCCATTACACAGAGTTCGACTTTGTTTCCGTCAATCCAAAACACAAAATGAGTTCAAGCAACTAATAATTTTGACCTGCAACGAGATGATCATTTGTAATCGTTCTCTTTTGCTTCTTGTAACAGGAGGAACACAGTACGGGAATACGTTCATTAGAGCTTTTGACTTGCTGAAAGGCTCAGGTTCTTCTCTTCAAAACAACTTTCGGAGACAAAAGGTTATCCTGTTCCTTACCGATGGCGAACCAAATGATGACAAAAGCCATATCATGCGAATTATCAAAGACAAGAACGCAGAGCTAAACAATAGCGTTATAATTATGACGTATGGTATGTTTGTCAATGCACCGATACTCCTGGACATTGCTAATCAAGATGGCACTTCTTACGGAGTCTCTAAGGCGCCTGATGTAACTGTAAGTGAATATTTATGTTCCTGTACATCGTGAGTAACTGCTTTGTCCATATAAACAGTATAAAGCTACAGGTAATCAGCCAACCAGCTAGTACTATTCCTTCGATCATTCATTTATTCCATCTTTCCTTACTTATTTACTTCCATCCTTCATACACTCAGTCAGTCAGCCTGCCAGCCATTGAGTCAGTCCGTCAGCAAGCCATCCTGCCAGTTAGTCGGCCAGGTTGTCGGTCGATCTGTCAGTAGGTCCGTCAGTACGTCGTTCAGTCAGTACGACTCATTGGAGGTGGATTTAGCTAGATAGATTTTGTTAAAAAGTCCATTTATCATCTTAATACTGACGTTTTCCAGAATGTGTCCTATTCTTTAGTAGACAAAGCGAATATTTTTTTTTCATATTTTTTCCTAAATATGCAAACTAGAATGCTGTCAAATGTATAAATTTATGCATGAGTTATTATTTCTTTATGTAATTGTCCAAATGGAGCCTCGGTGGTCCAACGGTTAGTGTGCCAACTCTGGATGGCATGCTGTGGATTCTTTTGTCTTGAACGGCCAGAAGCTTTATCGCCACAGTGCCTCTTTTCTTCAACTTGCATGAATAGGTATCGGCAATTTAATTTTGGTAGGAAACCCTGCAGTGGTTTAGTATTCCATCCAAGAGGGTGTAGAAATACTTTAATGGAAACCGGGTAAATGCAAAGCACGCCCCAGTGGGTACACGTTAGGTTTCAATGCAGATCTACCTTACCTTAGGCTAGCAGTAATGCAGAAGTAGCTCTTACTAATTAATGGTCCTAATGCTCTTTTTTACCAGCATGGTAAATTTACAAGTATTTCAAATACAAACAATTTGCGGAGCACCATGGCAACCTACTACGACTTCTTTTCAAGGAATGTGGAGAAGGACAAGCCTATCATCTCAGTTCCTTACGTTGATGCATTTGGCAGCGGTAATAACTTACATTTACTGATTTTTTTTTTTCTACTGTCTCAGAATACACAAAGCTTACTTTTCTTGATAAATGCTTATTTTTATGAGGTGCATTAAATTCACTATTGAATAGTCATTCCCAGTTTCCCTAATCGTCCCATACGAAACATCATTAGTCTGTATTTTGATCACATTAGAAGAAGAGACACTAGAAATGACACACACAATGCCACCAAAAGCAGACAATACTGATCAAATAGATAAATGGTATATTTGAGCAATGCTTGGCCTAGACGGGACGAGACAAATCTAATATATTTCGTACTCCACATAACTGTATTTGGGCCACAAATGTTTTTTTTTTTTTTGTAGATAGGCCTTCTCGCCTACTTCAATATATCATTCAACATAATACCTTGCAGGCCTTCTGACCACAGTATCACTGCCCTGCTACCATGATGGAAAGTTCATCGGTGTTGTTGGCACAGACCTCAGTATGGAAGATCTTCTGTCAGAAGTCACTTACTTTCGAAACGGCCAAGCAAGTTACGCTTTCATGGCAGACAATTCTGGTAGGACCATGATGCACCCTCTTCTACCATCCCCTTCTAATACAGGCGACAATCCCATTTTCATGGACATCAGGGACCTTGAGCCTGCTCCGTCTTTCACTTCAGAAGTGTTTCAGTCCATGAAAAGGTGTGTGGTCTGATGCATGGTAAATAGTAAGGTGTACAGCATTCGTTGGACAGTGAAGTCTTAAGCCACCATGAGATTTCTTCCAAGACACGTTATTTATCGAACAAATGAACGCTCAATGCTTTAGTCAAAATAAAATGCGTTTCAAATATCAGCAAAGGGATCACTCGCCTTGCAAAAAGCGATCCTGAGCGGCTTGGCTACGCCTCTGTCATTCAACTGAATAGTAAAGCTGCACTTTTAAGACAGGAAACTGGGTGTTCTCTTTTTCTTTTAGGGAAGGACGCCCTAGGCCTGGGTCTTTTCTTGTGTTGTACTAATCCAGACCCTGTAATTGCGTCCCTAATTTTTGTCTCCTATTCATACCTTGACATCGTATCATTTAGAAAGTAAACAGAAAACGAGCTTAATGATAGCACAGAAGAACGAAAACATGAGGTAAATGTTCATTTTATTCTACTTCTGTAGAGGTGGATCAGGTCAAACAACTTTTGTATCCAAGCGATATCTGGCCCGTGGAGGCAAAGTTTACGCAGGAGTGACAGTTGTCGAGTTAAATTCGACTTACTATTGGAGACCAGTTAAAAAAACAAACTTTACTGTGGCAATTGTGGTAGCTGCCGATGACAAATCAGAGATATTATGGAAACAGTCAATCCCGTCAGGTATGAGAAAAAAACAAATAGAGGGGAAGAGAGCATGACAGGCTGCCAACCAGAAATATGTACGAAATAATTACATGAAAATATATTCTTTCATTCGATAAACCCTGACTTACACGGCTGGAAGGCGTATTTAGTTAGTGTCTTACGTTTAGGACATCGGGAGCATGAACCAATTTTCGTGATGTTAGCGAGTTTGAGAGCTGTAAAACTATCCTCGATGGAAAACTGAAGAGTCACGTGAGTCTGTCCGCTCCCAAACGACAAAGACACATTGGGACCCGTACAATGATTAAAAACTACACTAGGAGCTTCATACTAATGTTTTTTTCGTCAGATTTCCAGTTTTTATATCACCGCTTGGACCTGATAAAACCTTCCTATCCATGTGACAACTTTGGAAGATACGCAGTTAAAGGTAAGCACCACTCTGAAGCAACAGCACAGTTATCTCAAATGAGAGCATGAAAAAGTACAGCTATTAGCGATAATAGTAAAACAGGTAGCTTGGCGAAATAAGTCTGCAACCAAGCTAAGGAATTCCATTACTTTTATGGCGTTCATGTTTTGCCGCTTTTACTTGTTATTGTTAGGCGTGACGGTTGTGAAATTTGGCCCAGATGCATTCAATGACCCATACAGATATCTCAGTCTTGAAGAAACGGTCTCTCAAGTCAACTCTTACAAAGTATATATGACCGGAAAAAGAGGAGAAAATCCCGGTTTTAAAGATGGTGTAAGAGATAGTGTTATAGCAACTAAGAAGGTGGAAGACATTTGGTTCAAACTGACGAAGAAATACAGTCAGTATCTGGTGTGGCGTTACATGGGTACTGCAGATGGTGTCTTCAGACTGACGCCTGGAGTGGTACTGGCTAAAAGCTATGATCCAAGTAAAAGGCCGTGGTAAGAATATTATTAAGAATATTTTCGGTCTAAGTGTATGAGCGCCTTCAAAGACGCACAGCTTACCGACATCCTTTTACTGGAAAGTAACGAGATTCGACTTTGCAAAATCTGGCTGCTTGAAACTCCATATTAATTGCTGTCGATTGCATAGGAATGGGACTTAAGTAACTTGGAACAGTTAGGGTGTTTTTCTTATATGTCTACAATTACGCCTCTTAACTTTAAGTAAATTTACCTTGTACTAGAAGTCGTGCAGAGGGCTTCCAAATGCAGGTTTTTTTCGAGTGGACCGCCTTGATGTAATTCCACGCAAACACCCATTCATTACGTACATGACACCGCCACACAATGGAATCTGTAAGACAAGTTTCAGAATTTACAGCGTGGAATTGCCATTTGCGTAATTTTACTACGTATTCACGAACACTTTTTTCATATCCCGTGGGACATGGTTAAACCAAATTTGTACAATTGTGCGTGTTAAATATAACTGAGATGGACCGTCTTTCGATAATGCATGACGATCGACAGACAAGCCTTTCGACTAACATTGGACGAATAACTGGATTTTTACCAGGTATCACTCTGCACTAAGCAACACGGGATTGGTTGCCCTCTCTACGCCTTACATTGACGCGTTTGGTGCAGGAGTGGTAATTACCGCTTCCCACACGGTGTATCGCGGGGAATCAGAGCACAAACGTGGAACAAGTGATGAAGTTATGGGTGTAATGGGCGCTGATTTCCCACTGTCATATTTTCAAAAGTAAGTATAAATGATGCTTTACACTACCAAACCGTTTGAATGACTATGACTACTAATTAACAATTAGATTATGGGCTCGAGATTTCTATTTAAATAGTAAAGCGTTTCTGTCGAGGAACTATCGGCTGATAGTTGCCCCGCGGAAATTTGATGTTCTTAAAAACAAATATTTCGCTTCGAGGGCAGATGTGCTAGTTTTAAGAACATGGAATTTCCAAGGGACAACTATCAGACCGATAGTTCCGAGACATAAACACTCTATTGTCTTTATTGTTCACCACTAAATTTTCTTCCGCGCGCCAGTTCAAAATTCATATTGAATTATTTTCAACTTTTTTAGATAAAAGCCGTGAAAGGTCGTTAAAGCCAATTGTAAAATTTGAAAAAGAAAACAGACAAAAACCCACTTAATACATTTCTATTGTTTATTTTCTGTAAGCCCGCTTCTTTACAGAAACATTTTCACGGACGAGTACTATCCATCCGGGTATTTTCCTCGAACGGGCACTATGGGCTAATAGTGTCTCTCCGCGGGTGGACACTATCGCGTCACGTGATCAATTTAAGGTGGCTCCCTATAGTTTTACGATCGCGTGAGCGCTGAGGAAGTAATCTGCGCGCGCTCAAAGGAAAACGTCAGTGTTTTTCGATATTTTATTACGTCAACATGAGCACAAAAAGCAAAACTGACAGTGAATTTTCTTAGGTTTCCTTCAGTGAAATTCCGTAAAATTTGGCAGATTGGTGGTAAACATTTTATTTTAGTCGGAGCTCGTTTTTCAGGGAAATCTATAAGACCAGATTTTTTGCAGCGGTAAAAGACATAAATTTGAAAACATATATATAAAAAAACCTGCCTTTACAAACCCTACTTTTTTCGTGTTTAAAATTCGCATCTCGCCGTATACAATGTACCGTAAAAATTTCGGAAAATTTCCCCGAAGGAAATTCAAGAAAATCACAGATAAAGCCCTAAAAACTGTAAACAACGCATTTGTTTGGGCATTATTTCATAATTCAACATTGAAAGCCAAGATTTTAACAGAGATGATAGTAAATCAACATATCATCATTGCTTATTACATTTAATAAGTTTGAAAGGACTGGGTGTAAAAACGAATGCAAAAACAGCATTCAAAACATAACCCCAGCGCGCGCAACGTGATAAATGATTACTCTATGGAGCCACCTTAAACCAATAAGAATCGGAGAAAATTTAGTGGTGAACTATAAGAGAGATAGTTGATTCGGCCTTCGGCCTCATCGACTGTCACCTCATAGAAATCGAGAGGGAATAATCTACTTGTTTTAGTAGAATTCCTACTGAAATTAACGCTAATAACGGTTTCCAATTATTTTCCCACGCAATTATTAATCTTAAAGTGCACCTAGCGCCCCAATTTTTTTTTTTTTTTTCGCTAAAACGAATCTACTTGTTATTTGAAATACTTCTGCTAAAAAAAAAGAAAATTGGACTCGGTTAAATCCTCGATTTTCTGTGCCCCGACGAAATCTCGAAAATAGCTTTAAAACACCGCCATTTTGTTTCGCGACCGAGTTTGAGGAGAATGGGTCCAGCGGCTGTTGTGATGTCTACCCGTGAAGGTTGAATATTTCACGTCCTCTCATTTCCTTCAGGATGGTGCAGTGTACATTCGAAAAGTGCTCAGAAACGCCTTCCAGAAGTGCTATCAGCTGTTGCAGCAATATCCCAGATAAAAAGAAGATATACTGTACAATTTACTAGCGATGAGCGGTCAATGCTACAATAAAGACGTAAACGGTGGTTGATTTTGTCGAACCGAAACAAGCGAACTGAGTCCGTGAAAACCATTGAAGAACTCTCACGGGAATTGTTCCGCAGACTTTCAAACGTTATTTGCAAAATTTTCTGCTTAAAGCCAACCAGCAATTTGTAGAAGTACTACCAACAACCATATCTTCCAGTCCCGCAGTATTTATAACATAGCCGGCAAAGTTGTGTGATCAATCAAGAAGCGGTACAACCGATGTACTGATATGTAAATGTAGGTCGCAACTGTACGCCGTCAACCAACACTTATTTCTCTTTTGATTTAGATAAAAGTCGAAGATTAATCCTAAAGAATTACATGATAACAAAACTGTTAGACTTGCAGAGTTTTCGAAGGTTTGGAAATCAGCAGTGCTACAAACATTCTGTGCAATAGTTCGTACTCGTATTCTGTGCAATAGTGTGGAAAATAGGACCGCGTAACATTATCTGCGGACCGCAGAGGGAACACATCCTTTTCGCTTACCCGACGAATTTCACTGCAAACTTTGAGAAAAATTTACATTGGTTATTTGGAGTTACGACTTAAAACGTGTGACAATGTGAAATCGGTAATTGTATGAACTGTTTCCTTCTGCCTTTGCTTTCCGCAGCTTCAAAAATACAGGTCCAAAACAATTCTACGATTTTCAATCGATCGAAGCCAGTGTTTTGGAGGTCATCAAGTCTCGAAAACTGCAACTCTTACGTCGCTCTTATAAACATGAAGCATTCCAGAAAGTAAAACACAAACCGGATTTAATAGAACAACCATACCTTGACAAAATACATTCTCGCTAAGGACAAACGTAAACGGACTATAAACACGCGTGGTAATAACCGCGTGGGCTACAAACACGTGGTAATAAACGCGTGGGCTATAAACTCGCGTGTGTTTAGGTGACGAAATTACCATCCAAAGCAGTCCTTGAGTGTTCTTTACTGCTTTTCGTTTGCCTGTTCTTCCACTTCGTATCTAGCTTTCCATTTCTAATATACAAGCAGCTCGTCCACACAGAAGTCTTCCCCGTCGTCGAACGTGCTCGATCGAAGTTTATTTCGGATTCTTCCGAGTCGAAACTTAATTCTGACTCTAGTGACGAAAAAGAAATGATTCTGAAACAAAACTTGGCCGTTTTAGTCCCAAAATATATTGGAACGATTAGTTTTGTTTTCCATTTTCTCGAGCAAGTACAGAGAGTTGTTTGAGGCGCCATTGTGTTTGGTTCCTGAGTAGACGTCATCAGCAACCACCGCCCCAGACTCCCTAAAACGCGGTCGTGCGGCACTTCGAGCGCGACTTTGAAAGGGTATAGAAAATCGGGGATTCAACCAAATCCAAAAATTATTTCGCCTAAATGCGTCGAATAACAAGTGGATTCGTTTTAGCGAAAAAAAAAAAATATTGGGGGTTAGGTGCAATTTAACGCTTTAACAAAATCGTGCGGATTGAATTTTCATTGGAAACTTGCTGTTGCTTACGCGCGCGCACCCGTGTTTTCTATAATTTCAAGTTTTTGAAAGTCAAGAAACCGTTAATGTCGTTGGTTTAATCTGCTCAGGAATTTAAGTATCTATTTACATCTAAACTTTCTTCCAAAACTTCGGAAAATGATAAAAACGTCGCATTTCGTGGACTACTGATAGCCACTGCACTCTAATGGCTGATAGTGTACGAGTAGTTCAGCCAATCAGATTGCAGCATTTGCATGGGTATACTAGTAGAATTCCACCAATTACTATTAGACTCGGTCATTCGGTCATTCGGTCATTCGGTCGTTCGGTCGTTCGGTCGTTCGGTGGTTCTGTCTTTCGGTCGTTCGGTCGTTCGGTCGTTCGGTCGTTTGGTCGTTTGGTCGTTCGGTCGTTCGGTCGTTCGGTCGCTCGTTCGTTTGATCGCTCAGTCACTCAGTCATTCAATAACTCAGTCACCAGGTCACTTAGTGACTTGGTAACACAGTCTTTCAGTCACTTAGTCCCTCAGTCAGGCAGGTAGGCAGACCATCATAATCGTAGAAGACCAATTCAACACGCTGGTCACAGTCAGCCATCGGTAGGCCAGGCAACGGTTACACCTATGTAACCCATTTGTTGTTTTCCCTTATGTGCAACAGGTTACTCACCGATACATATCCACGGTGTGAAGATTCAAAGTATTCCTGCTTCGTGGTCGGGGTGTCTGTGAAGAGTATTTAGACAAAGTTTTGAACGACTATTAAATTCACATTAAAACAATTAGATTATTCGCTCTCGATTTCTATGCGTGACAGTTGACTCGGGCTGCGCCCTCGTCAACTATTGTGCTATAGAAATCTCGAGCTCATGATCTAATTGCTTAATTTGTTTTCAGACTCCTGACAGATACATATCCAAAATGTCAAGAAGCCAACTTTGACTGTTTCGTTCTGGACACAGCTGGATTTCTAATCATGCACGAGGATTTCCTTGTGCCTGAAATAACCGCCAAAACACTGGAATATGTCCACATTACTGAAAAGGAAAAAGACGTAGCCGAAGATCTGTTACAGAAAGGTTATCTGGTGAAAGAAAAATGCCGCAATTTGGAGAAAATCAAGCTACAAAACTTCTACGAGCTTAAGATTCCATTACAAGGCGTGGATACGCTGGATAGTGGAGTCCGCTGCAAGAAGTACCAGTTCTCTAGTATGGTGGGAACCAATGCATTTTTAGGTAAAAAAAAGTTGATAATGTCGGCAACCATGTCAACCCGTCCCACGATACTTTTTGTAGTACACTGACTTTTAATGGCAGAAAAGAATTTTAAAATCCTTGGTTTTTCGTCCATGCTTCAGAGAACTCCACTCTCCCATTCAAGCAAAATGTCATTAGGCATTAAGACAGACTCGTGTAAATGGATGGAGATAGAGGCATGAGACATAATAATATATAAAGTATTTCGGGACAATAAACTTTTAATTGATACCGAACAAATGGACAGGCACGAAAAAAATCATTTTTTTTATGGTAATGGGGTATTCGTTTAGTCTTTATTATTATATCTCAAATCTTTCATCTAGCCTGCGTTGCACGACTGAAACTATATACCGCTGACTCAACTGTAAGCTCTTTTTTACTACCAATACAGAAACTGCTACTTGGCAACTTTCAACCAATTCATTTGCAATAATCTGTCAGTTCATTTTATTGGGATTTCTAAACAGGCTTGTACTTTGACCTGATCCGCGTTGTTGAGTTATTTTTTCTTTCATCGGGAATCATATCACGTGACAGTTCATGCCCCTCCAGGTCTTGTACGTGTTCCAGTAACAAAGAATGCTCCAGTGTCCAGGGTTTGAGTTGCCAGTGTCCATGCTCTTCGCGACTTAACTTCCATTATTGTAGAAGCGAGTTTCCGGCCAGCAAGGAAGACAAAACAACTACTCTTTGTACTGCGCTTGTTAGTAGCACGCAAACATACGGTGGGCACAGGGAGCGCAAAATGTGGCCGCGAAATCCATTTTCAAAATGGCGGAAAGTTGTTACCCCTTGGGGGTGGGTGTTCAGACTGCCTTTTTTTGTTATATGTAAATCATTAATTTTGAGCCCTGTGTATCAATATGTAAGCGGATACTGCCATAAATGCTCGTCGCCAGAAAAGGCTTGAAGCTTCGAGATTTCAAACGGTACCAAACTTGTGTGTGTGTGTTTTTTTTTTTGTTGTTTAACTCGACGAACAAGATCCTGCTGCTTAAGGTATTGTGAAAACTACTCTTCCTCTTGTTATGTCTTATTTTTTGTACATTTTCGGTTTCAAAAGGCTTTTGCGTGGGTTATTATTCAGTGGCAAATTTGAATGTTCTGGGAAGAGCAGTTCCTAAAGAAGAAACCTGTATTTTTTATTTGTTAAAATCTGTTATTGCACACCGATGTTTAGTCATTTTATAATCAAGGTTACTTGCTCGATAGCTGCCTCTGTGAAGCAGTTCTGGGTGACAGTTCTTGGGAGGAAAGTTCAGCCTCAGGCATCCTTATCAATGCGATATCTTCTCGAACAGAGGAAAAATAAATAGATAAGTAAATACTATCTAATACCTGCACGAGGATGCCTATGCCGAAGAAAAAGGTATACGCAAGATTCGATGCTGGAGCTATGATGAGGGGGCTGAAAGAGCTACCAGAAAGAAATGCCCTTGAATATGAAAAAGTTTTGACCGCAGCGCGAGAGCTAAATCTTCAGAAAGCTAAAGTGCGAAGACTTAAGCAAAAGGTGAAAGGTTTTTCATTCTGATTTTGTTAGATTCAGCTTTTACTGTACATATTTAAATAACTGCCTCTCGAACTGCAACCTTCGAAAGTTTACTTGCTGCCATATTAAAATTTGTTTTCAGTGTGTTGGGCAACCGCTGACAATACGCACTGCCGACCCCTGCCACATTTTGAGTCCTCTGTGCCCACCGTGACTAAAAGTCGAAATTATACACTGTCGTAAAATTCATCTCATAAAGGGTTCTAGAAACAAAGTCTTTTACTGAGCCAGTTTGAAGAGTCACGTCTTGATCTAGTGTTTTTAGGTTTGGCTGTTTTGATTGACACCGGAGTAAGATGCTGTTAGTGATATCAGTTAGACTTTGAAGCTCAGGGTTGACATTTGTCATGGGAAGGGACAGTAATGGCAATTTGTAATGTGTGTAAGACTCGTTTCCAACCGACGTCATCGTCGCCATTTTGGATGACCGTGAACAAAATACGGTAAATCATCGAATCAGTGCCCGGGGCGCTTATTTCAAATTTAGGAGAATACGGGGGACGGTTATTCGAGGGGAGCGATTAATCAAGGGGGGTGGGAGGTGGGGGGGGGGTTTGCTTAATTTTTCCCAAATCGTGACCTGACATGATCATTTTTTTAATACATCATCTGCGTGTAAACAAGAATATAAGCTGTTTATCGACATAAAAAGCTAATCCTAAAGTTTATGTCAAGGCACCATTAGTACTTGTAATTTTTTTTCCAAACTAAACGTGTTCACAAAATACAATACTAATATTACACAACGAAAACTATACATCCTTTGTTGTCTCATTTCTCGTTCAGAAAAAGGGGAGAGGGAGGGGGCGCTCATAAGAGTGGGGACGTTAATTCGATGATTTACGGTAATTTGAATTAGCTCCAATTGTTCCTGTTATCCAACATGACCACCTCGGTCTTTAAGATTTGAATTTTCCGGGAATGCTTGCAAAACCACCAATTGGTGCGGGTACTACTGTAAAATAGAGTTTACACAAGTAAACATAGCTTCCCCGAAAAACGTTGTCTCTTACCCTTTACTCCCTTCGCAGCACTTCTATTTGTCCTGTGCCCGCGACAGTCGTTCCATCTGAGCAAGTCAATGATCCTTCCGTAAGTGGTTTAGAGAAATGCTTTGACCCAAAATGCAACGAGAAGACAGATTCAGGGTCATGTGACGGGGTAGTGGGTTGCTATTGGTGCGTTAGAGACAAGAACGACGCTCCACTTTCCAGCAAATACTGCGCTGATATCAACGCCTGTTATGGTGGCAAGGAAGGTAGGTTGCAGTGAGTTTCTTACTGGGCAGTTTGTACAAGAAACAGTTCTGTCTTATTGCTAATATCGATCACCTTCTTTTATGAGAGAATTGGGGTTTTTCTTGTAATCTTACTGTAAATTCTTTAGCACGTAATGTAAATCAAAGCAAAATAGATAATTTGACTGGGAGTGATCAAGTTAAATCAGTAAAGCTGCCTTCATTATGGATGTAGATGGTAAAAGTAAAGGTAAAGTCTGCATACGAACCAAGTGGCCTATCAGGCCGCAACGTATCCCGGTTTCTGTCGCATGAAGCGACTAGGAGTATTTCTACTCTCTACGGATGGAATGCTACAATCGTGGACAAAAGTCTTTGGGACACTGATGTAATTTAACGAATGGTATGTGTTTTACCACTGAAGTATGAAAAAAGCATTGCTTTCCTTTTGAAAACGCGTTACTGTTCCTCCTCCCCTTCCAATACAAAAAAAAATCAGAAGAAATTGTAGGTACTAGTTTTCAATATTGTATGAGGGGTGGGGGGTGAGGTTACGCAGGTGAAGTTGTATTGGTGTCTGGTGTGTGCGTAAAAGCGCCAAAAGTGCAAATCTGTCCCAAGACTTTTGTCCATGATTGTAGTCTATCGCAGAGTTACCCCAGCATTAAGTTCGCCGGTACCCATTTATACACCCGGATGGGGTGAGGCACTGATCGATCGAGTTATAATAACTACAAGTAAAATGTTACGAGACATATGGTTTGAAATGTCTGTTAGTAAGAGGAATTCTCTGTTAGGACCATATGCCGTGATGTGATTGGTTACTATAAACTAATGATTTGTCTATTTCTTCAGGCACAAGAGCTCCTGGAAGCAGTGATGCTCCTAAAGACCCCAACGACGATGACGATGATGACGACAAGGGTGGACTTTCGGGTGGAGCCATTGCTGGTATTGTCCTTGGACTAATAGCTGCTATTTTTGCAGCAGTATTTATGGCCGTCAAATACAGTAATAGAGGAAGGGTACCCAATAGGCTTGCTGGCGTTCGTGTTCACCCGTCAGCGCCCCCACGTAACCCTAATTACCAGGGTGCCAGTACATTCTAGATCAGCGTTGCGAGTGTGAAGTGTCTTTCTTGTTAGGGTATTAACGTACAAAAAGTAGAAATCGGAAAAGTACATCGAATTGCGAGTTATTGTGCTTTTAAAAGGACAAGCTAGCCACTGTGTATTAAGTCACTTGTTATAATGTGTAAAATTTACTCTTAATAATCAACGGAAACAATCAAGGTGGTAAGTCACATGAGTAAGACTGGATAAGAATGAGAACACTGTGATGGATTGTAATCGACAAGCTTAAAAAATGTAGGCTAACGTTCTCGAGATGTACCACCCTTGACATATCATCTGCTACGACTTCCTTTAAAACGGTCATTAGGGCATTTTAGTCCTGCTTATATATCTTGCTCTTTCATATAATATGTAGACTTTGTCTCGCCAACTGGCTAGGTGGATTCACAAGTAGTGAGCACCACAATTTTGGTTTTATCACCTCCAGAAGATAGCAATTGTATGGTCAATTTTGTATCATTTGTAAAGTTAAATGGGTTTTTTTTTCGCCTTTAATAATGGATTGTAATCTATTTATCTGATCATTTCGTTTTCTTTCACAATGGGTTGTAACCTCAAGTTCCTCCATATTTTCTCTTGGGAAAAATGGAGAAGAGGCAAGAAATATGTTGTTTCATAGTCCATCGAGGGATTATTCTTATTTCGGCATTGTACTTCGTGTAATTCACACGGAAATTGGCCAAGCACTATTGTCAATCTTGTATGGTACATGTAATGATGTCATACTCTTACCTCGGTTAAACGTGACCCGAATATTGTTATTATAGTCCTTGTTACAATTCTTGGTATAATATCCATATTATGATAGCAAGCTAAATGCTAGACCCCAGCCGGGAACGTTACTAACGTCACCGATCAAATAAAAACAACAGCAAAACAAAGAAAGACGTAGGTTTTTGTAATTGTAATTACGCGATCTTGAACGAGTAGTTTTACTGGCGAAAAAAGTAGATGTATCACTACAGCACTTGTTAATGAATGGGCCGATGTAAATTAGCGAATCACATTTTAGCATGCACAATGAACATTGTGATTAGACTCAAACTACAAGCAAAAAATTCATACATAAATCAGAATAAGTGAATACTGTAAAGGTAGTAATATATACAGATTTAGCCAAGCCTAAAAGCGGAGCTCCTGGGCCGGGTTGTTCAAAGCCCGATTAAGACAACCCAGGTTAAGCGAGAATTTTGATTTTAGTTTTGTAACTTTGCAGTGAGGTTTTCTGTATAATGTTTGGCCTTCTGTTTTGAGTTTGAATAATCTCAAAATACACAAAACAAAAGTAGTGAAAAACATTTGTATACAAGAATTATTTGTACTTCTGTTATCTTTTAATCCTGAGTTCGAACAACCCGGGCCTGTTTACAACAAGTTAACCTGACATGAGCCGGCGATCGAATAGAAAACATGTTCTCGCTCAGCGGTCAACTTCAAATAACACGTGACCTCGATGGGCTCTTAACTTGAGCCCGCGATATGGTCATGTGATACTAGTCAGCAGATAACTTGTTTTGACAGGTGTCAATTGATTATAGCATGGATGTCCAATATTAAAGAAGGAGACTATAAATCAAGGCTGCATGTTTCTGTCAATCTTTCAGCTGGAGTATGGCGCCATTTTGCGCAACTCCGTCGTCGTCGTTGGTAAGCGCCCACGAGTATTACCGCTAGCCATGATAACCATAAGAAAATCAATAGACCCTTTGCACGATCCGGTCACATGGTACGGAATTAATTATGCTGGGACGCAAGTTACGCAGTGGGACTTCCAAAACAAAGGAACTCGTACCAGTCCAGCCCGACTTTCCTTTGTTTTGGAAGTCCCACTGCGT
>Ga0126339_10000306_pt1 | contig 24826 bp, 6 predicted proteins | sample OrbTmetagenome_2_FD_92532 | JGI IMG/M metagenome (GOLD analysis project Ga0126339, IMG submission 92532) | Coral microbial communities from Petempiche,Puerto Morelos, Mexico - Orbicella T R C metagenome | ecosystem: Host-associated > Invertebrates > Cnidaria > Coral | place: Petempiche,Puerto...
ATCCTTGTTCCTTTATGGTTTATCATAATCTCTTTGGTGTTTTTCTATCTTATTAAACTGTTATTTTCAGGTTTCCTACCATTTAAAGGTAATTTTGTATGTGGCCAAAATAACTCAAAATACTGTGACTGAGCCCCTTTAAGGCAACATGGAATCACATAACGGCAATGATGACTGCGTAAACGAGTACTGTAACTTATGTCCTCTTGACTTAAAACCGGGGTTAGGAAAGGGTCAAGGAAGTGTCGTTTCTCGCTAAAACGTATGCGACATTTCGCGTAAACAAACAAGCGAACAAACAAGCAAAACGTCGTCTTAGCATCATCTTTGTTACTTAGCAATATTTCTTCCGCTCGTTATCTCTTGGAAACGGGGTTGTGTTCTTAACCAAGTTACTTGCTTCTTGCATGAAGTGACTGGCAAATAGGGAATTTATGGTTTTGTTTAAATTTTTTGGCAGATTGAGCCTGGCTCTGTCGCGTACCTTGATGGGAGGTTGACACTATGTGATGTAGTTTTGAAGGTATGGTTACCGTTGTAATAGGTCTAAAACTTTGCAAATCACTGGCAGATATTAGACGCCTGAGCGCCAGTTTTGAGATGACTTGACGCCAATTTAGCTAGTCACACAACGCTTTTCCCCTGCTGGCGTGACAAGTTGTCCGCGTGACAGCGCCACATTGCAAGTGGAACGTGCGCGTTGTCCGCGCACGCCTCGCGTGTAAGGTGGATGCGTGAACACGAATCTTATCGCCCTCGTTCTTCATCTAACGCAAAAATTTGATTTATTTCTGAACTGGTAAATATGAGAGAATCGAGTTTCTTTTCTCTGCCCTGAATTCAATTTTCTTCTACCTTCTTTGTTCTACCACAATCTCAGCGCGGGAACCGTTATAACAAAGGGTGATTTCAATCTAGTTGTAATACACTGAAGAAATGCAACTGAAATTATGATAGAGCTGGTAATGCGCGCACAACCCTTTAAAATCGATGGAAACGTTTTGGGCAGGTCCACAGTTCAAGATGATCGTAAGGTTCAAGAATTTCGCAGCAAATATTGATGCATTTGTCGCCTCTTTTCACAGATCAACGATGTTCCTGTGACGCATCTCAGTGATATTGAACCTCTTGTATACGAATCAACCTCCACGATCAAGTTTCTTGTAGCAAGACCAGCACAAGAGGTCTGTACAAATGATTATTTTTTTCTGTGCACCCAGGGATAGATGATCCCTAGGCTAGTAACGCTAATTGCAAGATCTTTTAGTAGCTTGGATTTACTATGTCAAATCAGAGCAAAGACATATTTTAGCCATTCAGTCAAATAACAGTAGCAGTTGTGCTAGTAGTAACGTTGTGACCCTGCTAGCTTATTTACCGGTCTGATAACGGTGTTATCAGAAAATGACATTTTTTAGGCTGGATTGAAAACCATGAGCCTAAATCTTGTAAAGTTGCTATTATAGAAAGGGGTGTGTCAAATCCTTTTGGTGCTAAATCCTCATAGCAAATGAAAACAAAACAGTCATTTATAGAAGGTGGGTTATACAAAAGCCCTACAGATCAAGAATGTTTTAAGTAACATTCGTGCAGACATCTCTAATTTCCTTCTGTACCCAACATAGTTTAGAGCTGATAAAAAAGGATTGGGAAGTGTTGTTTTGCGCCGCATAAACCTCAGATAAACTTTATTTATACAGGGAGATAGTTTCAAGAGCGCTGGAATTCGTAACACAGCACTTAAAAGATAGTTAAACACGAAGCTTCTAATTAGAAACTGATAATGGAAAAGGTTAACAAAAGATTTCATCTGACATTCTCCATTACTAACAATTCGTTTAAAAAGCTTTGCCAAATCGATGGTTCTTGAAACCAAAATATGTGCGGGTAGTTATTTTTAATTTGATGTTTATTTGACAATATTTCAGCGGCTTAATCAAGAGGCCAGCACTAGTAACCTTTTTATTTGAAATCCTTGTAGCAATTTAAATGAGATTAATACTTAGAAAACTCGGCGCCCTTTTGTAGACTTCTTTAGTTACATTAGCAGGCGTGTGAACGAAATGTAAATATGCAAGCTTTTGCGTGTAGAAAAACCTTCGAATGACGTGTAGATACACGCGTGCGAGGGAAAGCCCAGGAAAAACTTCCAATAAACTCGTGTCTTTTCTAGCACCTTCCTTTTCATGTGCAAGGCATTGAAAAGCACTGAAGTATTACCAACTTAGAGCTTTTTGAATAAACAGACTGCAGGCTAGACGTATCTTTTGTATTAAAACGTCTTAGTGATTTATTACAATTTCTATTTAATCCCCTGCTAAGACCGTGGAATGTGTGTAATCTTCATCGAAAAAGATAGATGACAGCGGCTGATTTCAAAGGGTTTCCATACTTTTAATGGCTTCAGGTCACGCAACAGTTGAGCATTGCGTGTTTATTTGTATACTTTAAAGCAAAAATCGCTCGCCTTATCAATAAAAGCGATTTCAATACGAAGAGATTTTGATCCGTAATTGCCTTAAATAACAACAAAAGTAGTATCTGGGTTTTAAGACGTAAAAAATATTTGTATGCCGCGGAGTGGATTGCATGCAAATAACGATAGGGGCGTTAAGATTTTCCCAGCAAAAACAAATTCTGCTTTGTATCATGGAAAGAGCACGGTTTTTGACAAAAGCACTTTTTGCTGAGAGCTTTTTCGGAGTATACAACTGTCTAACACATACTTGAGCAAATTGGATTCCGTTTGCATTCAAAATCCTCGGTTGATGGATTTCAAAATAGGATAAAATCTCTTAATTGTTAATCACTAAGTATTAGAGTCAGCTTACTAATCTCTTATTGCACTGTAGAGCGCAAACTTTTGGGCCCTGCTGCGAGGCTAAGAGCTTTACTTCCATTTGTATAGCTAGGAGAAGATCTGCTCTTTAAATTCCTCCACACATTGCACGAATATATCACGTTCTACAATGAATGTTTTGTTGAAGTTAAACAGCAACTTCGCGGGCAAAATGCGAGACACTTTTCTGGGGAATGAAAATCGGACGTAGTTTTGTCTTCTTGTAACGTGGAGCGTCGCCGATAAACGTTATTTTCTTAACAGGATTAAGATAAAGAGTACAGCAGGTTATTTCCGGTCCATTGCTGAAGATAATCTTTCGTCTAGCAGAACACCCACAGAACACAGGTGCAATATCTGCCAGTGAAAGGCGACCTCAATAAGGCACATTCTGTTTGTTTCTTTGTTTGTTTATTAGTATCGCATTTTTTCACTGATTTATTTGATTTTATTTTTTTCTCACGGTTGTTGTGCATAGTTTTCGTTCTTTTCAAAATAATCCACTTTGCATTTGCCTGGAATTTCGCTGATCTTGTGCGGGTTACTGATGCCAAATCGAGTGCCGGTTCGCCACGAAAAAAGGTGGTCTATACTGTAAAATACGATGCTCCCAGTTCTCTCGCAATTCTCCGCGCGTTCAACGACCGAATAAAAATACGAGACAATAGAGGGCTGTAAACATTCTAAGGTGTTCTATTATGCCTACTAAATTTTAAACCCTCCCGGTTGAAACTTGTTTTACATTTTTTCGGTAAACCTCAGATCGTGTTTCCTTCCTGCGTTGCCTTTTAAAACGGAATATTAAACCACAAATCTAGCTGTGTTAAATGAACCAAGTTGGTCATCAATCAACGCTTATAATCAACAAAAAATTTAGTGAGCCGGAAAACGAACACAATCTTTTTGCCGAAGTCAAACTCGATCCACAGCGCGGCATTGAAAACAACATGCCCAGCAAGAAGGTCAATCTCATTAAAATTCGCCGGCAAATTAATACAAAAATAACGAAAAATTGACAGAAATTTCCGTTTTTTAGAATTAACCAGACTTAATTCCTAGCTGAACATCGGTCGATTAGAAGGTAAAATTTCCAAAACCAACACCATAATTTATTTAATAGGATTGCCAATTCAATCGTAATTTTTACCAGCCGAGGGTAACATTTAATTTAAAAATTGCACATCACGTTATCTCTCATAAAATTGACGGTAGATTCTGTGCGATCCAAAAGAATCCAAATTATATGTATCTCGTTTCGTTCTGCTCCGCAAATTTGATCAATTTAAAGTGCTTTAAGATTGTCTTAGCGTTTAATCCAATCAACTGAAAATACACTCTCTCCTTTGTCGGTAGAAGGATTGTGGTTAGCTCCTTAACAAGCTTCCAAGCATTTCTTCTTCTAAGAGAATTTAGGGTTTATACATTAGCAGTCGTTTATCTCTCTTTCAAGTTTTGAACTAATGTACTTTACAGCGCTTAGTCGCTTTCCCTGTCATAAAGAGGAATAAGAAATATTTTGGGATTATTTCAAAAATGGCTTGTCGTCTGACTATTGGCCAATCATATAGTGTTATAAAAAGATCCACGAAAGCCCAGGGGAAAGTCCCTGGGGGTTTGCTACATCCCCCTTGTATTTATCCCTAGGTTAAAGCTGGTTTAGGTTGTTTAAGAAACAGAAAGTAGTTGTTATCAGAAGGAAATGTGATTTAAGGGAATCCAAGCAGAGATCCCCTAGATTTCTTAAAGGAAGTCGGCCCCTACCTGCCTTCAGCTTAATTCTTACCCCAGGGCTAAAGCCGATTTGCTTATTGTGAAATGTAAAGAACAGTTGGTATTAAATGAGGAATGTGTTACACTAAAATTCAAGTAAGGATGCCCTTAGTCTTAGGGTATCGGGGATTCGGTGTGGAAAATCCCCTACCATTAAGCTATTCTTTAACCCACGGGTAAACACTGTTTGCGTAGTCTGAGAAACAGAGTGCAGTTGGGAAATATAAAGGGGATGTTTCCTTACTCAGTTACTCCTTACCCCACGGCTAACGCGGTTGAGTTGTTCAAAAACTATATTAAAACCCTTCGCCTTTCTTCTAGGTACGGGCCACTCTTTTGGGCAGTGAAGGAAGTCAAGACTGGGGCTTTGTGGATCCAATCGACGCGGAACTAAGTAGCTTCAGAATTGATGTGATCAAAGAAGAAGACGAAGATGGAAACGATACGTTGAACAGCGAGAAAACGAACGGCGACAAATGCGAAAAGGACAGCGGAGTCGGAAGAACCGACGAGAGCACGAAAAATGACGAAAGCTCCGGACCCGACGTCGTAGAGGAAGCTCGGCCGTCGCAAAACTCTCGTAAAAATTCGCAGGAAAACGGCGACAAACGCTTAGTTAAGGACGATTCAAACACGCGCGAACGAAAGAGTAGTAGTTCCACGCGTGGTAAGGAGGACCGAGCGTTTTCTCCCATACGGTCGGGAGAAAACTGCTCTGGGAAATCTCGGGACAATTCATCACCAGGCGAGAAAGACTCTAGTCGAAATCACAAGGAGCGCTCTCCCGAAAACGGTCGTACACGCCGCCATAGCAGTGGATCTCCAACTAAAAGTCTTTCACCTACGCACAATGGAGGATCGCCTCCCAGAAAGGATAGAGACAAGGAAAAGAGTAAAGAACGGAAAAAGAACAGAGATTCACACAAAGACAATCATGAAACTCGCGGTGAACGAGATCGCAGTCGACACTCCGACCAGAAGCGTAACAGTAAACTAGGCAACGTAAGCAGGACAATTCGTGCGTCTTACATAAGAGCCGTGAACAAGGACTCGACTCAACACATCAATTTGATTGGCGAGTCGGATTGTTTCGGTGGAAGGGGTGATTATCACGACCATCGTAGCAAACAGAAGTCAAATCTCACTGACAATCAATCTCTAAACGGATCTCAACAGAACATTGAATGGAAAGTTCGAATGTCCAAAGACGGTAGTCAGATTTTTGTTCGCAAAAGGCCTGCCACTGCAGCGAGGCAGGCGAGGAATAAACTTCTGCGCGACCGTGCCCAAAAAATTACCGACGAACGCAAAGGCATGACAACTGATGACGACACACAAACCGTTTACCAAGGCCGTTACTGGCCGAGAGAGGACCGGAGACGACACTTAGAACGAGTGCGGGAAGCGCGCCGAAAGAAAATCCAAAAACTACAACAGCTGAAAGAATCCGAGAGCCCGCACACGGGCAGCGGTTCGGAGAGTGGCAAAGGACGCCGGGATATCATCGTTGAGATGAGTCACAGAAAAATGAACAGGAAGCAGTTTGATGACTTTACAACAGTTCGTGAATATCTAACTCAACGAAACCCCGACGGGTCCCCCGTTGGTCCGATTCACGTTACCACTGTGTGAAAAGTGACGTTTTAACACTTATATCGTCAAAGACAATTTTTTTTGTCGAACTTAAGTATTGACCTCAATGAGGCCAAAAGGTTATCTGATGTTTTATTTGTTTTATGTTGCGTACTTATTCAATTTCTGTAATAATTTCGGCTTGTATATCGTGAAATGTCCGACAATTGGGTGGGGTATTTCACGCAAAACTAGTGAGAAAGCACTGAATAGTTATTTTTCGTCCCGTGCCGAGTTTTTGGCGGGAAGTACGGTTCGAAGTGGCGGGAGCGAATGAGAGACAAAAAACCGCCAAAGATGCAACGAATTCCTCTCCTTTAGATTGGATTTTTTTATAAAATTATAGTTTCTACTTTCATGGGAAAAATTTCTTTGCAATTGTCCATCAATGATAGGAGTAGTGAATTCTTTAGCTTCTAGGCTGCAATTGAAAGTAATTTCCCATTTTAGTCATGGATAAAACGCAGCCTGATCGTTTTGTTTCTTAAAAAAACGATAAAACGGCAATGTTTGTTGCTCATGAAGCCACTAAAAAAATCAAACGTCGGTTAATATAGCTGTTGTGTTGCAAACTTGAAAGTTTTTATGGGGAGGGGGGATTCTTTATAAATTAGTTTACCGCCGTTCTGTTCTAAATTTTCAAATCTTCTATGAATATTTTTATTTGTTGCAGTTATGGAAAACGAACATTTTTATTAAACATTTATTTAACTTTTTTCAACATTGTCCGAAATCTTCTTCGGAGCCGTTACTTAGGCGGTTACGCAACACTTGTTAAAGGTCGCGCGACGGCCTTGAAGGAGAGTGTCGAGAGAATACATTGTTCGTTGTTAAGATTTATTGTTTATGTTATGTAAGGCTTGTAATTTACTGCCAAAAAGTTAAGCAGAAATTCCCGAATTGTATCTATGTATAAAGTAAAAGATGTAGTATTATTATAAGAAACAAATTTAATCAATTTAAAGAGCTATCTATGACATTTTTTTTTTCTGTTTTCAAGCAACGAAGGAAAGAGTGACAAAGAATGGAAAACAAGTTTATCATAAGTTTATGGAACGAAATGCGAAAATGTATAGAAATACGACGCGAGAATAATTATGCGTTATCTTAACGCTCTGGGATGAGTATTTAAAAGACTTTTTTTTTTATCAAAATGGCAGTCGAACCACTAGCAAACGCCAGTCGTGGAAACTGAAATTTAAGCTTATATATTTGTAAATATAATTATTTCCAGTCACTATTTTCTTTAAAAGGTGAAACTTAACGCCGCAAATTTGTTTTACAACTTATAAGCAGTGGCCGCCATTTTGAACAGCGGTTGTGATTTTTATAAGTTAATTCTTTGTCAGTCTAAATTCCTTCAACGTTTAACAAATTTAAAACGTAACCAACTTGGTGAAATCTGCAATTGTAAAGCCCTGAACTTAACAATGGCTGGACTCTTTTGCGCTTATTTCTTTGGGCAAAAATATTAGAACTAAATCTTGTAAATAAAAATTCGTCTTCGCTTGCTGAAGGAGCACGTAATGTTTTCAACGAAAAATAGAAATCGGCAATGAATTAGATTGACTACCGTTTAAGTCATTGCAGTTGTAAACAAGTCTGTGTCTCTCTGCCATAATATACTTCTGTCTCTTACGAACTGCTAAGTTTGGTTTTTCCATTTTAGAAATATATTAACGTCGTAAACTTTAAGACGTTAAAGTCCACTTAATTTTGGGACTTAACAGTATTCTTTGAAAATGTCATTAAAATCGAAAACCTGATTCTCTTGTGTCTTGTGCTTATAATATTGTTTACAGCAAGAAAGCTCTCGAGACCTTGTTTGCTTTTATAGTTGTAACGTTTATGTTACATGCTTCCAAGAAAGCTTTTTAATGGCTTTTTCGTTAGCGGAATACTAGGGGAGTGGAGGGGGGGCTGTCATAAAGAAAGTTCTCAACTTCCAGATCACAGAATTATTCGAATATTCGCGAAAGATCACCGAAAACAGGAAAGCCAAAACAGATTTGTCCAGTTCAATTTAGTCACCGATTCCGTGTGATCCTTTATAAAAAAAATGCATATGTCTTCACTCTAACAAGAAAATAATCGCTCTGGCCTTTTAAATCTTGCTTTCCGTCATCAATGAATTAAAATCATTTTGCTTCAGAGCTTATCGTTTTCAACAAAGCATTTCACTCAACGAACATTTTGCTGCTCTGAGAATATTTGAGTCGAAGTAGACAACAATATTGATATTTTCTATTGAGTATGATTTATTGCCGGAGGTCACCTTTGTGCTGTAAGTACTTCTTGTCTTGTGAAAATAACACATTCCAGCCTTTGATAGACTTGTTTGAGCATGATTTTATACGCTTCAAAGATTGGTAAAGTAAACAAGTGCAAAATTTAGCTGTATTCCGAATCTGAGTCAAGTATAATGCTAAGTCAATACCTTCAAAAAGTATTCGCTTGATTTTCTTCATCAGATTTAACTGTACAATGAGATTGCCTTTCGTGTGTGGGTTAAATATGTAATTAACTTAGCAGATAAATCAAGGTCAAGCCCTTGAACATTGATAAATTTACCGGACGGCAAGTGTTTCCAAGAGCCTTTGCCCTACGGCACAAATACAAATCTACGCCATAAAAAAATGATGTTGTCATGCTTTAATTACCTAAATAACCGCTTGCGATGGATTGTCCAAGTCTTCTCGTCCTCCAAGATACGTCGTAAGTTGCCAAACTCGTGTTGGCAAACTTCAAAAAGTTGGCAAACTCGTGCATTCATACGTCAAACTCGCGTTAAATTACTATTTCTCTTGTTTAGATTTATAATAGTGATACTCTGTAAATTCACTATAAATTCACATCACAATCTAATTCAAATCACTCAACAAAAGTGGATATAGTCGTGAATACAGAGCTTTGAATTGAAAAGAGTAATTTTTGAAGATCGACTATGATCAAAAACAGAACTCCATCGCCCTAGAACACAAACTTTACTTACCGCCTTTTAACCCCAGTTTCTCCGCTAGTTCTTCCATTTTCTTCTGCTTGTTTTTTGTCTCTATACGCTCCAGACGAAACGTCCCACAGACCTAGACAATTTTGAACTTCCTCGATGAATTGAAAAGTTCCCTCACGTTCGTCTTCACGTCCGTCCGCCATTTTGTGAAGTGTCACGCAAATCACGTGAATAGAGCGCGTGTTTTGATTGGTTGACAGTTACCAACACACGTTTGTCAATCGTTCACACGTCAGATACAAGTTTATTAACACGAGAAAGTTGGTGAAAAAGTTGGCGAGAATAGAGGCAAGTTCTATTTATCGCCAACAGTTTGCCAACGTGTTTGCCGACTGTATTTGTGCCGTTCACACACACCAACTTGAGTTTGCCAACACGAGTTTAAAGGAGTCAACAAGAGTCGTGCCAGTCTCTTGTGATAAGCCGCAAGAAGGCCTGGGAACAATCACATCAAACATGGCGGACAAACGGGAAAAAAATTACGCACCTTTCGGGGTTTTATTTTAGGGCACTGGTCAATTTGCAAGCAGAGGATCGCGATGCTGGACACTTATACCTGGCAGGGAACCCTTTTAGCGTCAATCTGTACATTACGACTTGCAGACTAAAAGAGTAAAAATGTGAAGTTCAAGGCGATGTCAATGGCTCTTCTAACAAAAGTTACAAAACGTGTTGTGCATGCGAGAAGCGCTGTTTCAACTCCGCTGAAATTAACTTTAGCTTTTCACAGAACATTTCCATCAACGATGGGAGCTCCAGGATCTCACATGCCATTAAAGACCGTTGCAAGCGTACAGAATCGAACTCGTTCCCTTGTCCAAGCTCTTCGAACGGCCAAGAATGAACAGTCAAGGTTGATTCGTCTAGAGGAATTTAACGACCACGTGCTTTGCTATCAAGGCGTCAGCAGAAGTCAGGCTATAAGAGAACAGGCGATAAGCACCCTGCTGGAAATCAGAAAGAAGGGAAATAAGGAGGTCCGTAAAGAAAGTCAGAAAGCTTTGGCTCTGTTGGGGTGGGTGGACCCCGTGAAGGGGAGAGGGATCAAGGTGTTGTCCATTGATGGCGGCGGATCCAGGTAAATACATGTAATGGGCCATTCCATTTTTATCTTTAACTTCACCCTCCCCTTCTCCCTTTATTGAGGGTTGCAGAAATCTGAGGGGGAGAGAGTCTTTAAAGGTTGTTTCTGTGGGGGCAACTGAGTCGGTGCCTTTGATCTTTTATAAATTCTGAAGGCGGAAGAGTGTCAACACTTAGATCTTCTTTTCTTTTTGGTAGGGCGTAAAAGATTACTTTTCTGAGGGGGTAAATGGAATGGTCTAATATGCTCTTATTGACTAAGTAGGAGGGCTGAATGAGAAATATCTAGCTTGTGGTCATGATGTAAACAAGGGGCAACATTCATGTAGCTGAAACATGCAGGTTAATCTTAATCAGTAAATTGAGATGCAGTGGCCTAACAATGAGAAGGCTGGACTTCAGATTGGACAATGCAGGTTCAAGCCCTGGGTATGTCACTGAGTTGTATTCTGGGGTCAAACTTCATACTCTTTAATAACACAATGCCCTTTCTCCAACCAGGTCCAGTGTGTTCAAAGGAACAATAACACACTCTCCAGTGGATAGCACAATATTTGTTTTCAACGCTAGGATCTACTGGATAGCTGGATAGCTTCATCCACTGCCCGAAATCGTTACCCTGTTTAAGACCCAAATCTGTGATTTTCTCACCCCTATTTATGGCCTGACCAAAATATTCAATACCCTATTGAAGACCTGACCATTAAATCAATACCCTGTTTCAGACCTGCCTTATAATTTGTTCCCTAGTTCAAACCAATATTAAAGACATTGTGAAGGGCTTTTGTTGGTGGTTTTATTGAGAATGATGAAAAAGTAGCTTTTTCTAAAAAACAATTCAGGACTAGAGTGCAAAAACCATACGCTAGTTGAGACCAAAATGGCTAAAATGGATATCCTATTTCTAACCAAAATGGCTAAAAAAAGGGGCTGCCCATCCCTAAAGGATCCACACTAGGGACAACTAGGCTCTAGGGTATAAAGCTGTACCAGCAAATTTCACTGCTGGAGGGGTATCCCTACAATGAACTAGCATGTAAGTAGTGACTTTTAAGACCATACTGGACAGGTTGGGCATTGGAAATATGTCCTTGCATTCATTGGATCTCATTGAGTTTTGCCACTTAACCTAGACTAGACTATATCTTACCCTAAAATTGGCATTGTGAGATATACAGTGTAAGTATAGACCTATACGTAAAGTACCACTCAAAAGTTAGTTACCACCTTCTGTAAGATGACAATCTTGCCTCTTGAGATGAGACTCAACAAGACTCTCATCTCAAGAGACGAGACTCATATTGTGAGTTGAGACACTCATCTTGCAAGAGCTTTAAAAAACTGTAAACTGTAACATTGCTTGGACTTCTCCCACGATTTAATTGCCTGTTGTAAAGCAAACATGAAGCTACATCATAGCAAAACTTCATGTGCCCTGAGGAAGCTTCGCTTCCAAGCTCCTGCCAAACTCTGTTGTTTACCGTGCTTCTTGATAATGGTATGCATGAATATGCTGCAAAGTTTTAAATCAAAAACATATCATTCATCGCTTTCAGGGTGTTACAGTGAAAGACCTGTACGTACGCTGAAAGTTCTTTTTTTACTGGTCAATCATAGTGGCTTCTTTTGCCAAGCGAACAGCGTGATTAATGAAGTCATTCACTATATATTGTAATCATGGTAACTTTAAATTATTTTCTGTGTTAGAGGTCTGATATCCATTGAAATCCTTAAGAGAATTGAACAGCTTTGCAACAAGGAGATTTATGAGTTATTTGACTTAATCTGTGGTGCTTCAACTGGTGCTATCCTAGCTTTCTTGATCGGCATCAAGAAAGTTCCACTGGAGGAGTGTGAACGTACCTATAGAAAGCTCAGTATGGATATATTTGAACAAAATACTCTGATAGGAACAGGGAAATTGTTCTGGAATCATGCCTACTACGACACTGCTAAGTTTGAACAGATTCTCAAGTGAGTATGACTTTTTGTGTATCTTTCTGTTTTTCTGTTTTCTGTAGAAATGTATTTTTTTTATCCAAACAAGTTTTCAATTATTTTAGATCATCCCAATTGTTTGGATTCTTTTCTGATAATGAATCTCAGGGACAAGAGATATCTTTTTTTTATCTTTGTCATATCATTCTATCAAGAAGTTATCAGTTCACTTCCACAGTATCGTGTTATGTGAGTGTACATGGGTACACGGTCATAAACACAGTATGGATTCAGTGCAGGGGGGGGGGGGGGAATCTAGAAAGTCATACACAGGAAGGCCCCTTGGAATGAAGCTAGTGAACAATGTTACAGGAGAACATCAAGCATTACCAAAAGAGATGTTAACCAAACAAAAAGGATTATTTGTCAAGTTCATGTTGTGACGGGAGTCAAGATACTCTGATTTCCATACCCTATCATATACCTCAATTTATGAAATCCCTAATATCCTTTAATATACATGTACCTGGAGCCTGGGAAAGGTAGCCCTTTCAGGCAGAGCCTCCCCACATCCATAGGGTATTGTAGGGAGTACCCTGTCTCCCAGGGTGCAGGGAGGTTGGTACTGACAGTGACCAATCGTTAGTTCCTGAGTTGGTTTGGTGTATAATGCAACAAAGGATGGCGTAATAAGTGGTACATTTGTGACTTTGCAAGCAGCAAGGCGTAATCTTTTCTGTAAGCTGAAGACATAGTCTTGTAAAAGAAATCAAAATAGCATCACGCAAAAATTCTAGACAGTTAAGCACACTTAAAGGTTCAAGGACCATCCTTTTTCTTTTTTTTAAAAAAAGGAAAGAAAGTGGAGATGAAAGGTTGATAGATTCTGCTAAGGATACAACTATTCCCAAGGTATTTGTACACCAAATTGTTTTATAATGTGATACTTACCTGGCTGTATAATACACTGTAATTAATGTGGGAAGAAGGAATTGAAATCATGCTTATAACTTGTTTATAATTTTCAGCCCTGCCCCCAAAATGTGCCGACAGCAGACAGTTCTGCTCTGAACTTGATACTGGAGTTCACAAATCCTAGCTAATGACAAATCCCTGTACCTGCCTGTTTCATGTATAATCCTGTCACCAACTACATACATGTACAACACAGTACGTTTTGGCAGGGCTGAAATTATGTTGGACTCTTCCCCTTTAACAAATGTAACTATTATTTTATCAGCTCGTTATGCAATGTCAATCATCGATCAAAAGGTTGATTCCAGTGCCGTGTATATCTCAAATACACATGGACTACAAGTCAATCTCGCATTTTGAAACTCTTTTTCACAAACATTCCCACATAACATTCTTTTGGAAAAAAATCAAGTTGGTAATTCAGTATTGAACTGGAACTAGTTAATGGAGTAGGTGCTAACGCTGGAGAATCTTTTCAAATTCATAGACTTTCTGATTTAAGATATTACCTTATAATATTTTTAGAGGGGTTTCATTAATGTCTTCAGAGGGCGGGAAACTGGTTTGAACTGAACCTCTTTGTAAGATAAACTTCTCGATAGATGGCCATACCAGGTGGGCCAACTCATCCTCACAGCTGGTCAATTTGCCCAGTGCCGTGCCCTTAATGAAAACCCTGAAATATAGTTCATTCCAAGGTAGGTACTTTGTATTGCTTTCTACATGTCCAGTATGATCTGGTCTTCTGAATGTCTAGAGCTCCAGTTAAATGGTCATGAGCTAGGGTTTATCCAAAGAGTTTAAAAGTAGTGAGAGTTCCCTGGTACCTGTTCGTGATAATAAACATTTGCCAGTGCTACCAACTGATTCACATTCACAATTGAAACATCAGTCACTAAACTACCCAAGGATCTTGCAGTAATTACTTTGGCTGAAAACAAAGTCACTTAGTTAGTGCTTTCACTACGAAGAATACCAGAGTTGACAGCAAAGAACATATTTGAAAAATATTTACATGTAACACTAAGTAACACATGAAAGTACTGCTCAATAGCTTTCATTTGAATGGTCACACACTGGGGTTTCATCATTTAGAAACATCTTGTATAGGGTAACAAACAGTACCACATGAAAGTATTGCTCAATAGCTTTCATTTGAATGGTCACACACTAGGGTTTCAACCACAGAGTCTGGAGGATTTAAAAGTTTTTAACCGTTCTATTGTCATTGCTCATGTCAGTACAGGTGGCTGCAGTGTCCACAGTAGTGAATCATTCTATCCTGTTGCCTTATGTGTTCAGTAACTACACACATCCTTATGGTTCCATCTCAAAGTTTCCTCAGAGCTGTAAGCACAGGCTGTGGGAGGCGTTAAGAGCATCTACTGCAGCACCTGGCTTCTTTGAGGAGTTCAAACTTGGACATGAGATCCATCAGGTATTTTAAAAGATTGTAGCTTAGATTGCACTCTTCTCGGTGACAAGCGCCTTTATTTGTCATATTTTTCAACTGACAATATCGTCTTCAGGGTTTTGGTATCGCTATAGAGCACATACATGTATATTATTTTTTATTTGATTTCGACTAGTCAGTTTTCCCAGAAAAAGAACTTGAACGTCCCAGCTTGAGCCACGCCCATCCATGTTGACCGAGTGTGTTAGTAACAAAGGGCCCAGGTTCGAGTATGGTCAAAAGCATGGGTGGATTTGCATTGAGCCTCTTTACGTCCTGACGAACCATTAATATTTTCTCATTCAGCCCACCCACTCAGTCAATAACCTCACTATTTGCTTGCTGTCGTGCTTAAGTGCGTACTACTTACCAATTTATCTTAGCCACCCACCTACAGTTGCAACTTACCCGCCCCTTCCTTCATTCAGAATGTCATGTTCTTAACAGGATGGTGGCCTTCTTACAAATAACCCTTGTGCTATAGCTGTTCACGAAGCGAGGCTGCTATGGCCAGATGAGCCTTTTCAGTGTATAGTATCTCTGGGAACTGGAAAGTACAAGGGGAGGTCTGGACCAAGCACGGTGGAGTTCAGCAGTTTGCGAGAGAAGCTGCTGAAAGTTGTGGCCAGTGCAACGGACACTGAAGGTAGCGAGAGGATTACTTTAAATGTACGTTTTGTACTATAGGTAGAAATTTTTCAGAGGTGACCAGAGCACGTACCATTTTGGTAGAATCTTATTCCTGGGGACGGAACATTATTTTCCCGAGGCGGAAGGGGGGGCTGGGCAATTTTTTGGGGCATGAATTTTTTTTCTCACCCTTAGGTGGGCACAGTACACAGGACACAGTACCTTGATAGTAGAAAGTACTTGCTCGATTTTTCCCCCATGGCTCCCCTTGCACGATTTTTTTTTTTCAGCCCTGTTTGCGCTGCAGGAATATTTTGTTGTGAAATTGTCCAACCTCCCCCCACCCCCTTAGAATCCAATTCTTGTTGGCCAATCACAAAATAGCACAACCACTCTGAAAATATTTATGCTACTGTGGTACCATGTTGTTGCTAAGCACCTTGGAGGCATGCAATGATTTTACTTGTCAGTCATGTTGCATGTGGAACTGTCCAAATTACTCTATGTGTGAGATTATCCAAAAAAGGCACGCGCGCGATTGCAGGGGATTTCAGGAATGTCTCAAAATCCGCCAGCGTAGCCAAAGTCTTCGTTTCCTAAGAAGAGTAGTTCGTCTAGAAACATCTGACATATTGACCCGGAAATGACTTGCTGATGACAAAGCTCTGTTACTTACAAGCGAAAATTCAAAACGGAGAAACGACTTTTCAAACACAGCGAGGAAGTTTAGTGTCGAACCTCAGACATCTGCAGTCAAGCGGAGGAAACATTTAGCGAGCAGAAAGTTCTGTTTATCCAGATTGATCTCTAGCTATTTTTCTTTTTTCTTTGAACAAATAGACCTTTTGACGGTTTCTGACACCGTCTTGCTTAGGGGGAGAGGGAGTCGGGGAAAACACGCCAAAACATTACTAACAGTAAATGTATGGGAAAAGTAGACAATCTAATGTTTAACAACTCACGACAAATTATAGTTCTGAAATATCTATGAATTAAAACCTAAAGATACCTGGTAGATGAAGTTACTGATAAAATTTCAGGGAAATAGCCTCGCTAGAAAAGAAACAATTAAGGTTTTCATTTTCCCATACATTTTTCTGTAAACCGAGTTGCAATTCGCGGGAAAATTTACAGATGTTTGCATGAAGAATTAAAAGTGCTATTGCACGCCTCCCAGGAATCTATGTTCTTCACATTTAATCATATAAACTTTTTCTGGGTATCTTTTCCTTGTAGCTCATGAAATCTTTACTTTCAAGTTATTGGGCATTGGGCTTTTAACTTTTCCCAAAACATGTACTGTTTGCACACGCTCCAGCCCTCCCCCCTCCCTCTTGCAAGCAAGATGGCGTCAGAAATCGTGAAACGGTCTATAAAAACCGTATACGTAATGTTCATATATTTTATCCGCTTTTGGTGTTTTTCAGCTATTGACACCGTTCTTAGTGACATTTTACCGAAGAACGTTTATTTCCGCTGGAACCCAAACATGTCAGCGGATATACCCATGGACGAGGGTCGAATAGAGATGTTGGAACAGATCCAATTTGATGCTAGAAGACATTTGGAAAAAGTGGACGACAGCTTGAAAACCTGTGCGAGAAGTCTGCTACAAAGCAAAACTGTTGTAGATCGATCTATGGACAAATTTAGGGCTTGGTATAGGACTACGTGAGACATTGTTAAAAGCGTGTTACAGAAAGTCATCATATTACTTTTGTTTGTGTCCTCGAAATAGTTAGGATTCGTTGCAGCACGATAGTTTAAAACCTTCATTGCGAGAAGTTTTTGTTTTTAGATCGTTCTTGTGGATAAGTGTAGTGATTGGCTAGTATAAAGCATTTCTTGAAGATCCATGTACGTTGAAGAGAGTCAAGTACTTATTTTTCATTTTGAGAAATAAATTAAATTCGTTACGGTACAAACTCGTTAAATATTGAAAGAATATTACAGTTTTATAATTAAAGCTACAGTGAAACTTGTAAATGTTGTTACCAGAGTAGTAAATTACCTCACATTCCACAATCGCAGCATCGTTAAAGTTGTTAAAAATTCTATCCATCTCGTGTGCTTATAAAATGTATATGATACGATTTTTTTTTTTTTTTGCCATTGTTCATTAAAAATTGTCAAAAAAAAATAGTGCTTTCCATTGTCCTAGATAAGCACACTTCAAAAGTGATTCTTCCTGTTTAAAGGAAAGTAATTTTACGAGTGGAAATTTAAAATATACCCCGCTTAATTTGATTAAAGAGACAAACCAATCAAAAGCTTGCACATCATTCCGTGCGTGGCTGCTAATGTTTGAAAATTTAAATTGCAAATTATACATGACATGAAGCATTGTCGTTTGTGTTCTACGCACAAGTATTTGCCATCCACGTTCAAAATTTCATCTAGCAGAACTCTACCTTACCTTCGCCCATTTCTAGCTTAATATCAAGTTGCTGTTTGGGATTGTCTTTGTGTTGGGAGTCGTTCCAAGAACTTTACTTCAAGCTGGAGCGCTTGCAGCACGTGCTTCAAGAAGCCAACGATGTCATCGTTTATTCTTTCTATATAATCCTTCACAAGAAGGTAAGAACTGTACAAGGTAGTAACTGTTTTCTATAGAGCAACCTCAGCCTTTCATCCTGTCTGAGAGGAAAGCGTTGTACAATATCTGGGTGAAATAGTCAACAACAACGATATGCCAAATATAAGTTATTCATTCCATACTGGAATAAGTATTTACTTCAAATAACAACTTATCTGAAGCAAATGCGCAAATAACAGAAACAAGTAATTTAATTATCTACTTTTTATCCCTCTTTCAGGAAACCTTTTGACGATAAACCGGAGATTGCAATGGAAACATCCATAATGGGATAACTTCAGGTAACGTAATCGTGTTATTTCCAGGCTGGGAATTTCAGTTCTCCCTACATTGTTACCACACATTTGTTGTGACATTAGCTCTGAGAATATAGTAGCTTATCAAGACAGAGTCCGCTTTCTATGCTAGAAGAGTCCTTTTCAGACTCTATCTTTCCCTCCCCCCGTCCCCCCCCTCCCCCCTCCCCGAAAAATCCATTTTACCACTTGTGCTTGACTTGAGTATTCGTGGCTCCGTTACTGGAGGTTGCATTAACATTGAAAATTTAATTTGCTTGTCTTGGAACAGATACTGTTATTTGTCTGTTTGGTTTTTGTTTGTTTAATTTTTCTCTGAGAACATGATAACTTACTGGGTTGTTTTCTTAATTCGTCTGTAGGTCATTGGTATTGCTTTGTGCAGGCGACTGACGAGATTAAACTGATGAGCTGGACGAGGGTGCTCTCTTATTAAGACAGTGGTGAGTTCTTGGCTCTCGTTTTATCTCGCATCAGTTGTGCATAAGTAAAAACAACTTTTCAAAAATATAAGTGTCGATAAGTGAGATGAGATTAAAACTCTACAATGTGTGACTGGAGTTTCACTGCTCTCCAAGAACTTAGGGTATTGTCTGTGACTCGGAAAAAAGAATCTTTTGAGCGTATGCAGATTAAAGTAAATATGATGTTCGTTTTGGAAAGGTTTCCGTATGCAGTTGAGGCAGCTGATCTACCTAAAGAAATTTTATTTCTGTAGTGCTTGTTCCTGGTCGATGGTGCAATTTTGACCGACGATAGGCTAAAACAAAAGTCTGAGTAAATGTTTCTGTGGTGGAGCCCACTTGGTACAAAGCTCTTCTGAATATCTTATTGGCTGTTTCATGATTTTCATTGGTCCTGTTCACTTCTTTATAGTATACTTATTCTTTGTTCGGCTGACCTTGAATGACCCTCTTTTGGTACCCTTAAGCCGCCATGTTTTTCGTGTTAAAATGTAAATAAATCACGTGACTTCTAATGGTAAATTAATTCAAATTGGGCGATGATTTCGACCAGTTTTCTTGTGTTATTATTAAGTTTTCAAAGCTAGTCGAGATTTTATTTTCTTACTTTTTTACTTCAATACCTTTCGTTTTCATGCGGTTTACATTTCATGTGTTTTACATTTGGGCAATTTTCACGTCCAAACGTTCGCGCAAGAATTTGTTGACAACTTTGATCGAAGTGTGCCATGCAACACAAGTAATATTTACACCTTTTTTTCCGATATTTTTCCCCCGCATTTTTAACGACTCGCCAATTAACGAAAAGAAATCCTTCTTCTCCTCATTTGAGAATAGAAACCGTCATGTTTGGGCTAGAATTTGGACTATCGAAGGGCAGGAAAGGTTGAAAGTTAAACAGCAGTGACCGTAATGTTTCAAAAGTATAAATTTATTCTCAAGTTAACAGGTAATTAACTCGGAACTAATTTTATTTCCAAACTGCGAAAAGGTATTTGTTATATCGCTTTCAGATATTTTGTTATATAAATGTGACTTTTAGGACGAGGTGATCTCAAACATCGCCTCATTTGTAGTGTTAGCTTATGTTTGATGCCTGATTGCGGACCGCGTGATTATCTTGCATAATAACAAGGAAACCAATATGGCGGCCATCTTGAAAAAAAGCGTACAGTAATATTTAATTATGCGAACAAAATATCTCTTACTTCGTTACTTACAGTGGAAATAACCCACTATTCACGTGTTTTATCAAGGTAATCAATTATTAACATATATGGTTTTTCTTTATATTTTCTTAGAGTACCTCCTTGCTTCGGATTCCCTGTGGACTCGTGTGGATTCACATCGAGGACAGATACCTGCTGATATGAAGTAAATTCTGGAATATGCTTAATATGGCTTCTGTTTTCCGAGCTTCAATAGGTAAATGGCAGCAAGTTATTTTAGATACGAATCTAAGTGTAAAGATTTTGAAAACCTTCAATCTCGAGCAGTCTTCAACATCCAGTTTCTCCTTAAGAATGATCAAGAACATTTATTACATATTCAAAGGAAAGATTGTCTTGATGTAATATCAAATTCTCAGAACTGATTTTAAAAGAATTGTATGTGTTTTGGCAGAGAGAATCCATATTTCAGGCATTTTGAACTGAAAAGAGTACGGAGTAATAAACGCAGACCCATGATATTAAAGTCAGAGACTTGAAAAAAATAATTTTTGTACCAGTCAACTCGATGTATTCTTTTGGAAGAATTCTGTGGTAATTTGAAAGTGTATTCGACTCTATTTCCTTTAAATTTCACTGAATTTAATCGCTGGATTATGAAGTCATTTGACGTTAAATCACGGATTAGGAGGAATATATTCCTGATATTTTGAAACGGGCATCTCAAAACAGTTTTAAAATATTATATTGTCGTTGTAGAGAACAGGGGCTAAGTTTCTCAACGCTTTTCATTTTTATTGGCGAAAATGTTCTTTTCTGTTTGAACTCTTCGGCTTTAATGGGTCTGCGTTTATAAACCGTGTTTAACGTTTTGAAAACTTTCAGCACATCTCGTTTTTGCAATGAAATTTAGAGCAATGCTATGAATTTGAAAGTTTAAAACTTGACATTCATTTAGCTTTGTTTCGATGTTATACTGGAGACCTGAAACATTTCGTTTCACGGACTCCAAAATTATTTGTAAACATGGCATAGTTACCAAAATGCGACATCAAACTTCAATTATTTTTCTTCAATCTAGTTTATTTGTAGTCTTTCCTTAGTAGAAACCGTAGTTTGTCAAAGCAAAGGAAATGTAATTTACTCTACTCTGTATTACAGTTTTAATTCTTCGTTAAGAATTTTCAGTTTGCTACCGATTATGACATACTGTGGTAATTATTTTAGATAGTTTTATCCTTAGTTTACCATTGAATAATTCCTCTTGTATGGTCTTTTATTTTTTCATCTTTGTAATGTTACAGATAATTTTCACACTTAGAAAAATAAGCATTCAATGTAAACAACTTCAATGGTTTATTAAAGTGTTCAATAAACAAACAATTGTTGTGAACAATGGAGTCTTGGTTTAATTAAAAAAATAATGCGCTTTTGAAAGGGGACTGGAAACTAGTCAAAATGTAGGCTATCTCTTTTTATATTTTTTGACTATGTAGGGTTGCCAATAAAGGAAAAAGTTCTGCACTTTAAAACGGGGACTAGTGAAAAAATCAAAATAAATGCTGCCTTTTAATGGGCCAAATCTGTTTGCAAACTGCACAGATTTTTCCCGCCAAAAGACTTAGTTTATTTTTGACTTTCTACCAGACACCATTTTAAAACGCAGCCTTTTTTCCCGCCAAAAGACTTAGTTTATTTTATGATAAATTTTACCAGCCTCCTTTTAAAAGCGCAATTATTTTCCCGCCAAAAGACTTGATACATTTTTTGAGACGATATCTGAGATTATTTCAAAGCTTACGTTATTTCCCTTCGAAAAAAGACAGATTTTTTTCAAAATATTTTTGACCTATCTGAATGTGTTTGTCGTTCCTTGGCCAAAAGACATTTACGAAGTTTTTCTAACTGGATATATTTTATTAAACGTGCAGCGAGCTTTGAATGTGTTTATTAACACGTCGCATAAATTCTGCAAAGTGAAAACTTGGCGAGCTGAAAAGATCTTGTAGCGTTATTGCTTAACATCTTCAATGTAGCATAGTTGTCTTTCTTTCATCCTGCAATAAAAGATATCAACAAATTAGACAAACGAAGCTGGCCATGGCCTCTAAAAAAATTAATCCAGTACATAAACAGATCCTACATGATGCAACGGTTTGTCTCGTCAGCTAGTTGAATCAGTGAATTATTGCAAACTACCTAATATGAAGGGAACTCATTTCATTTCAAGCAACAACTTTATTTGGCATTTTTTTAGAGCGAATGGTCAGTTGCTTGTTAAAGCATTTAATAGGAAATATAAGGAGTAACGTAATTCGACGTTTCGATGTATCTAACATCATTATCAAGAATAAAAATCGATGAATGTCAAAGTTGTTAAAAGAGTTAAGTTATGAATATCATTAGGTGGACATTAACATAATTATTCACACACACTGGAATGCCACCTAATAGTATTCCTAGTTCAACTCTTTTAACAACTTTGACATTCAACGATTTTCATTCTTGATAATGATGTTAGATACATCGAAACGTCGAATTACGTTACTCTTTATATTTTTGTAGATTTCAGGAAAAAATCCTTAAATTAAAAATATCTTAGAAATAAGTTTCAAGCCCCAAATATTCAGTCCGAAATTAGAGTAAGATAATCGCTAATTGCTAGCTGTAACAAACCATTACATTTAATAACAAAGCGCGCGAAGTCTAAATATAGAATACAAATTATTGAAACCCCGCGAGAGTCAGACAATATTAGTGTGTTCTGAGAGAAATAGGAGGAAAATGAAGGCCAAATTTTCGTTTTAAAAATTGTTTTAAGAACACTTGTTTATGCGCTTGGAAAAGCGTCAAATTTTCCACCATTCCGTTTTGTTTGTCTGAGTTTGTCTGAGTTAAGACGTCACTCGCGCGCTTCGCTATTGTTGCTAAAAACAATGACAACTCAGATATCTGAAAACAATGAATAAATTTCTCAGTACAAAAATTTATATACTATACTCTTGTCATCTAACAAACAAGACGAAGTAGCTACTTGTAAAGATTTTAGAACATTTTTCAAACTGACAGCGATTATAGATAAAATTGTTGTTAAAGACAAAATGATACAAAAGTGTACCTCCTAAATTAATTCACCCAAACATATAAACAAACTTTAAAAGCTGTTTAAAAATATTTCGTGCAAAACAGCTGCACACTGAAGCTCATTGACTTGTGATTTCCAATTAGCAATTAAATGTAATTTTATAAGAAAATTCTTTTTCAAGAGTTTTATTGAACTTCATTGGTCTTAGTAATACTAAGACCATAGTTGGCATGCGGGAAGAGTACAAGAAATAGAAAATTCCATATCTCTAGGTTTCCTTTGCGGGTAGGCAGTTTGAAAATTAAGCGGTATTCTCAAATAATAATAAAAATGCTAAAGGCAGTATTAGCCACCTTCCTAGAGCAAATGTAGCATTCGAAATTTTAATATAAATTATCCTCATTTTTAGATATATGTCTCATTATTTTTACAGAGCTTTAACTTCAATAATCACAAGAAAGTAGCTCAAATCTTTTCCCAAAAGCAATTTTAATCATGGACAATTCAAAAATTAACTGCAGTATTCTCTGGTTGTCATGCCTCTTGATAATCTTAATAATATTATAATATCTATCACAGAATTGCAACTTCACCTCGCATTTAAGCCCTGGTCACTTTTTATGATTGTTCCTGAAAAACTGAAAAATTTCACTTGAGCGAAAAGTTTAAAATTTCTATTTGTATATCTTCAAAAGTATTCACTTAGTAGTAATCAAACTTTTATGGCGAGTAAAGAATCCGAACCTCAAAAAAAAGATATAAGGATACAAGAAATGTAAGGAATTTGGAATATGATCCCTATAAAATCTAAATTCACACTATAAAAATGTTCGATTAAATACCCCTTGAAAACATGGTCGCCATAGAAACTCCAAGTCATGTGACCCAAATCCAAAATATTGACATAGGAAAACTAACAAGGTTTTGCAACTAAATCTTGGAAGCTCTTTAAGTTAGAAATCCTGAAATCGGCTCCTGCACTTTAAGCCCTTGACAAGCCAAAATGTTGAAAATGCAAAATGACGAAGTAGAAAGGGCTCAAAATAATTTGTTTTAAAGATGAAGAAGTCAAAAATAACTTTTGATATCAAACAAAGCTTTGTAATTTTGATTCTTCCTTTAAACCTTGTCAGCTTGTTTATCTTCCCCTCAGCTCCACCCCCCTCCCTTAGCCCCACCCCCGAACGAACTATTTTCATCAATTAAACAGAACTTGATGCAATCATCGTCGAAATAATCGTGAAATCGAAAATTTGATTCTGTTTACCTTGCATCGCAGCTGGATTTTGAGTAAAAGCAGGAGATTATCAAGGTAAGAGAGTGAATCCCCCATATAGGCCTTCTACCAAAGGTATTCTCTCTTAAGTTATTTTTAGACATAGTACCCAGTTCTTCCAAGGATGTTACTCGCGCGCTGCGTGGACAGCCGAAGCGACTTTCTCGAAACTACCCGAGACGAAATGGCGGGAACTTCATTTTATATATTTTGATTTCGTTTCATAGCAGAGATGTTTTCTGCACTCTCAGCCGTCTTTTTGGTTGACCGGGCTTTCGTTTGTTTTGTGCTCGTTTGGCTGTTCATTATTTGAAGGCAACGGCAACGAGTACAATGGCTGTGCAAGCGTGCTTTAATCTTTTGTTCATTTCTTTACCGTTGTTTACAAAGGGTCACAAAACAACAACGTGAAAGAGCCACATTCTGCATATTCGAGAGAACGTAAACTTCCTTTTCGAATTTTGGGATATTTCTGACAGTATAGACAAACTGAATGGTTCTAAATTCTCGCGAGATTCGTAGGTTGAATATTAAGTCGTTTTCTAATCGACGTTGTCTTTGGCGTTGTTGCCGTTGCTGCTTAAACTGGTTTTTGCTGCTTGGGCAGCGA
>Ga0126339_10000307_pt1 | contig 24779 bp, 14 predicted proteins | sample OrbTmetagenome_2_FD_92532 | JGI IMG/M metagenome (GOLD analysis project Ga0126339, IMG submission 92532) | Coral microbial communities from Petempiche,Puerto Morelos, Mexico - Orbicella T R C metagenome | ecosystem: Host-associated > Invertebrates > Cnidaria > Coral | place: Petempiche,Puerto...
TGAATGCAGTGATGAAAGCCTCTACAAGATCTTAACAGTCAGCAGCCTTCAATCCAGTTCATGGTAGTCAAAGCAAGATCAAGTCATAAGCGATGTTTAGGTCAGCTTTGTACGAACGAAGGACACCATTAGTCTAGCGAAACAAGATGGCATGATCTTCAGAGTGTAGCAAAGTATACATGAGGAAGAGTTTGTGAGCAGAGCAAGAGAGGACAAGAGAGTCTTGATTGCGAGAACAGCCAGGGAGTTAAGCAGAAACAACAGCTTGGAAGGGAGTTCTGGAGAATAGTGCAAGGCAGTGAGGAAAATCTCAGAGAAGAAGAAATGACAAGTTGCAGTAATCAAAAAGGAGAATGGTGGGGTAAGTAAACAAAAAGATGCCTGACTCTAATAGGGCTGAATCAACAATGTGGAGGTATTTGTTACAGAGGGTGTGACGACCCAATTGAAGAGCACAAGGTGGAGACAGATAAAATTGGCAAGATGAGCGCGACCCATTTAAGAGAAGCAGAGGTGAGGCCAGTGCTGAAGAAAAATAGTGGAAAGGCACCCAGAAATTGATGGGCACCTCATGATGAGTTGGGAGCTGTAAGTGAAAGGCCAAAAGGTTGGCACAAGACCCACATAAATGGAAGACAATAATGGATGCCCTATTCTCCCATGGGACAGAGGATTAGATGACGAGAAATTGATGAGATCACAACTGGGTTGTAGAAAACAGATAGCAGTGTGGTAGTAAAAGAACTGACAAGATTATTTAACAAGATATGACATGAGCAGGTACCAGACAAATGGAAGAAAGGATGGATACTTAAGCCACTTCAAAAAGATCTGAAGGAGTGTAAAAACTGGCAGGTGTAATGCAGCTAACTGCAGATAGGAAAGTAACGGTGGTAGTCATTAAGAGGATCCAACACTGAGTAGATAGTGCCCTTGAAAAGAAACGAACTGGTTTTTGAAAGCACAGTCAAACAAACATTTATCCTCCACAAAATCATGGAGCAGGTCGATGAATTTTGTCAATGCACTGCCAAGGGCCATGGAGAATCATGAACGCCAGTGGCATCTTTTATAAGAATGGTAAAGATCAGGCACAATGACTTAGAGTGCACAGTACTTGTTGAAGGAGAACAGACAAGATGGCTCAAGATCACCACTGGTGTTTGAAAAGGTTGCATTCATGTCAGGGTCCCTGTTGTTGCTTGAGGTTGACTACATGATTTCAAGAACAACCGAAGCCCAAAGAAATGACTCAAAACAACTCTTAAAGATTTTGATTTTTCTGACAGTATAGTCTTTGCTTCATTAAAGTACAGAGCAAGACTGGCTGGTAGAATATGCAGGAAGAGTGGGACTGAAGCTGAATGGTGGAAACTGGAAAGTGATGAGAGTGAATGAACAGAGAGAAGGTAGAAGATTGAAAATGAGGAAAGTGGAAGACATGAAAGAGTTTGTGTAACTAGGTGCGACTGTGACCAAGGATGGCGGAGGCATGGATGAGATCAAGAAACATCTAAACAAGGCACATGTTTTTTTTCAACCTGACTCACATCTGGAAAACACAGAGTATTGGTTGGAACAGGAGAATTAAACTGTGTAGCCAGTACTTTTGTACGGATGTGAAGACTGGAAAATAACAATAAGGAAAGAGAAGAGGCTGGATAGATTCCATTTGACGTGCCTGACAAAGATCCTAAGAGTATGGTGGCCAAAACTTGTTAGAAGGAGTACCATATCTTAAATAACAGGCATGAAAAGATCAGTCATGAGGTCAAAGGGGAAGATGGAACTGGACTGGACATTTGCTCACATTGAAGAGGAGCCAGAACTGCAATGTGGCAATGGAGCTGTGTCAGCGTGTCGAAGCAAAGAGGAAAGTGGGTGACCAAACAAAACACTTGGGTTTTATCAATTTACAGATGTGCTGATGCTTTGCATCATGATGCTGCATAAAACTGGAGTTGCAAGAATTGCCTCTAGTTACCATGCTGTAGTAGACTTGTTGAGACCTGTTCCTCTGACTCATTTCCTCCGTGACTCTCTGCTTTATACTCAACTTGCAGCTTCCTCTTCCTTGCAGCTTACTAGTGTGTTCCAAATCCCTGACTCATCAATCTCATTTTCAGGTGAAATTCTGTTGAGCAATGGATTAAGTGGAAAGTTTGATTTTCATGCATTTGCAATTTATAAAGCAATTAAAAAGGAAGGTGGCTGTATAATTCAAACTTCAATGGGATGCAAACCTGGGATAATGAGCTTCAGTCACTTAGGGAAGCTGGAAACTGAATTGAATTAGAAAGGAAATACTTCTGCATCAAATGAAACAAGACTACCTGAATCAAGAAAAGGTTAGTGTTTTCACTGATAAGCAAAAATTGAAAAAAGACTAGGCTTCAGTGGGATTCAAACACATGACCTTTGTAATAACCTTGTAAGGGTTGTCAAGATCTTTCCATGTATACATTAAGGTTTCAATTATTTCTTTACCATTGAGAGGCTGAAGTTAACTAGAAACAAGAGGATTGAATGGGATTCAAACCCATGAAGGTTTTCAGAGTCCTCAGGAATTCAAAGCCTTAATTCTTTTCTTCTGAAAAATTGGACAATTTGGTTTTGAAAAATTAATATGCAAACATCTTGTGAAACCAGGAAGTGAATTAAGTTATTATTGAGAAGACCTTGTGAAGTGAAGCAAGATATTCACTAAATGGTAAGTATTGGGAAAAACGTCAGTGAATAAAACACTCTGGAAACCATGTAAAGCATAAAAAATGCTTTATGAAAGTATAGAGAGTGATGGAATATTTCTCTAAGCAGGAAGGGGGCCTGTAAAGTTCAGGCTCCTGTGGGATTCAAACCATTGACCTTTGACTACTCAAGAACTCTCAACAATGTAATTTGTTTTAAGAAATTTGAATATCTTAATTCAAAAAGAAATTTCTTTCACCAAGAGGGAATCAATACATTTATGAGAAGCATTTGAAACTGAAGTCATTTCAAATATGTGAACTCAAGTTTCAGTGGAATTCAAACCCATTACCTTAGCAATTACTTGCAATCTGCAGGGAAGATCAGTATGATTAATTTGCATCTTTTTGATCAAAATTAACGTTATGCATGTTCTAGAAAGTTTGTTCTAGTCCTTTAGTGTACCAGAAATGTCAGCAGGTACCACAAAAAAGAATACAATCCTTGTCCAACCAAGGAAAAGACAGTTTCGAAACCACAGTTACTGACATGATCAGTCACGTTGGACAAGAGGCCTTAAGGTTTCCAGAGCCATGTCATAAATAGTGAGTCATGCCACACATTGGACAAGCAGACCTCGCTGAATTCTAAACCAGTGTTGGACAAGTCAGGTAAATTACAGTCAGCAAGGTACTTATCTATGATGTAGTTTAAAACTAGGAAAATTGGAGTGGAACATCAGCCTGTATTTCTTATTAAAGTTTTTAATTATCATAGATTCCATTATCAGAATTCAAGACCATAATGTCAAAAGAATTTGGTGTCATAACTCTAGCTCTGTGTTTCAGTCAATCAAATTAATGAAAAAACCTTTTATGTTTTACATTCCACCTGAAGTGGTCCTTCATGTTCCAATCCATTTTAGTTTTTTTCCTTAGTTCCTGATGGGCAAGCAGACAAGTTTGGTTTTATAGTCAGCTTCAGCTATACAAGATATTAGCTCCATCCACTAAACGCAAGATTTGACTCCGACCACTGATGTAATTGATTACTTGGCGAATTCCAGGAAAAGAATGATTTACTCAGACGAGAAGAGTGGAAACAAGTCAGTAAGAATCTGATGGAGGATGTTGGTCAGTGAAATTTCTTGTGGGTTGGGTGGGGAGGGTTAAATAGAGCTCTGGTTGAACCTTAAATCAAATTTCGGCCAGAAGTCAGTGTACTTCTGATTCGGCTTAATTAAATGTAGTTAATGTAGTCAGATTAGTTAGTTGGGACCCAGGTTTGGGATGGCTCCTCCCTTTAGCTTTTTTCATTGGGTTTCTTTTCAGGCTTTTCGGACAAGTTTTGGCCTTGCTTCACAGAACTTCGGCTGAACTTCGACTCTGCTTCAACACTACATCTGCTCTACTTTGACACTACATGTACTTCAGCTCTATTTCGGCACAATTTCGGCTCTACTTTGGCATAACTCTTGCTTTAATTTGGCTTTGCTGCATCTCCCTGCTTAGTTGCGCAATACAAAGAAACTAATTGATATGCACAAGTTTCCCTCAATGGCAGCGAGTCTAAGCTCTGTGATTGAGTGAAACTATTTAGACCAAAATCATTTCTTCAAACCATTTTGGCACTGAAGGTTCAACCAGACATTTACTTAATAAATATAGGTAATACTGGAGAATTTAAGTCTTTCAGCTGTTAGAGGGGACTATACATACACCTTTTTGCTAGGATCGTTCACAAAACCACTTAGGCCGATTGTCTGATGTCATAGTTTGGCAGTTTGATGGTTGCCAGTTAAAATTTTGGGCCATTATCTGTGTTTGCATTTTATGTTTTAAGTCAATATTGTCTTGCGACAGCAGTGTTTCATCTGTCAGCTAAATTTTCAGAAAGTCCTTAATTTTTTCAGAGTGTTTTGTAAGCTCTCAGTGTCAACGCTGGCCCACATGTTTGTTTTCATTTCAAACTCTTATTATAAGCCAATTGTCTGTCATGACAGTTTGTCAGCTGTCACCAAATTTTTGATAATATAAAATCTACATTGTGACAAGTTTGGAGAGGAGTTCCAGTGTGTACAAGCCATTGACCCACAGAAGAAAGGAAACAGGCTACACCATGGCATGAGGTATGTGGAACCTAGTTAGCACAGTATGTTGTATTACACTGGAATACACCATTTGTTTTCAGTCTTAGCTTTGGCCAAAATATCATTTGAACTATTTTTACCAAATCACCATACAGACTATATTAACAGTGTTTGGGATATATGGCTGAGATTGGAATGAGTGGTGTATTGAAGTGTTGAACAACATATCTCTATTTTTAGCTTTCGGTTCGGCTCAGTTCGGCGTTAAGTTCGGCTATTCATTCGGCTTTCGGCTTAGAACACAATAATTGGCTCAAATTTGGTGCACAAAGGCTTGGTTGCGACTATGAATCGTTAGCAGGCCACTTAATATGCTCATGTATCATCTGGGACACCTTGAGTGTTCCAATTGCAGTGCCAACTGGCACAGGAACACTTGAGGTTTCTATGGATGCTAAATTTTTCAAATAGGAATGCGCCCCTCCTTGATACTTACTTAGGTCCTGTGGATTAATGTAGAAATGATGTAATGGATACTTACTTACAATAAAACAAAAAAGCTTGTGTCTCTGTCATTTTCTTTAAATTTAGCTTCAACTTTAAATTACCATGTGTTTCTGTCAATTACTTTTAGATGAGAAATATTTAATAAGTTTATTTTTTCTGTAATTTGACCAAGCCCATTTTTGGGGGCGTACTAAACAGTCAATGCAAACATTCAAAAGCACTTTGTGCTATTTAAAACTGGAAAATTTCAGGCAGTGTTGTTCAAAATGTGTGCAAGTTTTTGAAATGAATGTCCTGAAGAATAATAATGATGTAACAAGAATGCCATAACTGGTAACAATAAAACCCAAAAAACTTGTTGTCTGTGTCATTTTCTTTAATGCTAACACATAGTGCTGTTTGCTAACAATTTTTATTTCAGGATCTTCAACTCAACAAGGTCTATTTTTGATGGTTACTCTTGTGTGTTCAGTGCTACAACAAAGAATTAATTTGGACAAAAAAGACAACGTCAAAATATAATATATTTTTAGCAGACTGGTCCATTTTCGGGGACTAGCTCATTTTCAGGAGCAATAACTTAACATTATCATAACTTAATGTTCACACATCGTGCTGTTTGCTAACAATTTTTATTTCAGGATCTTTAACTCAACAAGGTCTGTTTTTGATAGTTACTTTTGTGCGTTCAGTGCCACAACAAAAAATTAATTTGGCCGAAAAACAGACAGCATCAAAATATAATATATTTTTAGCAGACCGGTCCATTTTTGGGGACTAGCTCATTTTCAGGAGCACTATCGTAACAACATTATCATAACTTAATGTTCACACGAGTGCTGTTTGCTAACAATTTTTGTTTCAGGATTTTCAACTCAACAAGGTCTATTTTTGATAGCTACTTTTGCTTGTCCAGTACTATAACAAAAAAAATTTGGCCAAAAAAAGACAACGTCAAAATATAATATATTTTTAGCAGACTGGTCCATTTTCCGGGACTAGCTCATTTTCGGGAGCAATAACTTAACATTGTCATAACTTAATGTTCACACATCGTGCTGTTTGCTGACAATGTTTATTTCAGGATCTTTAACTCAACAAGGTCTATTTTTGATAGCTACTTTTGCTTGTCCAGTGCTATAACAAAAAAAAATTTGGCCAAAAAAGACAACGTCAAAATATAATATATTTTTAGCAGACCGGTCCATTTTCGGGGACTAGCTCATTTTCGGGAGCAATAACATAACATTATCATAACTTAATGTTCACACATCGTGCTGTTTGCTAACAATTTTTATTTCAGGATCTTTAACTCAACAAGGTCTATTTTTGATAGTTACTTTTGTGCATTCAGTGCTACAACAAAAAATTAATTTGGCCGAAAAACAGACAGCATCAACATATAATATATTTTTAGCAGACCGGTCCATTTTCGGGGACTAGCTCATTTTCAGGAGCACTATCGTAACAATATTATCATAACTTAATGTTCACACATGAGTGCTGTTTGCTAACAATTTTTGTTTCAGGATCTTCAACTCAACAAGGTCTATTTTTGATAGCTACTTTTGCTTATTCAGTGCTATAACAAAAAATTTATTTGGCCAATAACAGACAACGTCAAGATATAATATATTTTTAGCAGACTGGTCCATTTTCGGGGACTAGCTCATTTTCGGGAGCATTATCATAACTTTTTGCCATGTATACGCTAAAATCTGAAACAATTATACAGGTACTAACTGAAACTTTTAACAGAGATGTTGTAGGTAGACATGGTCACCAGCATGATGTCATTAAAGCTAATATATGAAGAGACAGAGAGAGGACAAGAGGTATAAAAACACCATATTTCCTTCTTCAGACATGGTAAGTCATAAGAAAAAAAAATTGTGACAACTCAATAACATTTTTGTTTAAGTTTGCAGACCTGCACCTACTTAATGTCAGACAAATCCAGGCATGAAGAAACAGATCCTCTGATCTAAAGGGAAAGAAAAGGTAAATTATCAATAGTGATAGGAATTTAGGTGAGCAGAATTAGCATGATAAGTCAACTGTCTGTTTAGAATTCAAGTAAAGTCATACCATTTTTCAGCAGTGCATAAATCGGGCTGATGTGGTTCAATTGTCTCTGAAAACAGGAAAAAAACAACTTAACTTTTCAGTAGAGTATTATGATTGAAACATAAATCAAATGTCTATGGAGGATCAAAAAATGTTTTTCAGTAGTGCATAAACCTATGCACTGTGAGTCAATTGATAGAAAGATTGCATTATGAGGGATTTGATAATCAGAGGTATTTCAAACACTAACCTTGAACAGTTTACCACAATAGTTAATCAGCCATGAAGACTACAGCGTACCTCCACAAGCCTTGCTTGTACTTTGATCAGCATCACAGGAAAGATCCATTGTGACCAAACAGGCAGGGTTTTCGTTAATATTTGAAATAGCAGGAGAGTAGTGTAAAGTAACAGGAGAATGATTTTTTAAAAATAAAAAAATGGCTACAGGCCTTTGAAATTTAGCCGGAGAATTCTCCGATCCCCGATGCCTAATGAACACCCTGAACAGGTGTAGTACAACAAAACAGAGGGCATCTTATCAACCTAGTAGTTAAAAAAATTCAAAAAAGGGTTAATTGCCTGCTGAGAAGGGAAAATTATACACCCTTTTAAAAATAATGCAAGTAGGCTAAGTGCATTGTCTGTTGTGGGAGTCAAAATTAATGCAGTCACCCATTTTTTACCAGTATAAAAATGATGCAATTGTGATCAGTTAATTGTCTGGTATGGAGGAAAAATAACACAGAAAAAAACCCAACAGTGTACAGAAAATACAAACATGATTGACTGTTAAGAAAGTAAAATAACACACCAATTTCAATTAATTACACACATTTACATTATCATTTGAGTGTTTTATAGTATTTACAGGTAGCTCACATTAACCTTGAATGACACTTGAGAACAGTTGGAGAGCTGTGCAGACTTCAGCTAGCAGACCTCTGCGAGCAATGCTGGTACAAATCATAGACTTCGAAGCTCAAACCATCCTAACCACTGGACCAATGTGACAGGATATTAAACAACCTTAACCAAGCTGTCGTACAGAAGCCAGAAGGAGCAGATCATGTGCACTAAAGGCATCCACCTTGGAGTGTTGATTGATATCCTCAATTGATACCCTCGATCGACCCTCGGTTGACACTCGATTGACACAACATCGACATCTCTGTCAACAGTCAGTCAAGAGTCGACTAACTTTCAATTGATTGATATGAGTCAGTTGATAGAGTGTTGACCGAGTACCAATTGGGATGTTGATCGAGTATCGATCGAGATGTCAATCAAAAGCATAGATCGACAATCAACCACGGATGCCTTTAGTGCACATGAATATGGCCTAGTTGAATCTGTCCAGCAGTTAAAACCTACTCAAAATGCAGACCTCTTAGGTTTTACATTCAGATGAACATGGATTTGCTGTGGGTCAAGGTGCATCCCTTTTCGTCAGCTAATGGATGCAATTAAAGAACAGTCAACATCTGCAATTAACCTGCAAATCCAAGATGTACCTATAAGGAAGCACCATGTAGATGATACCTACAGGGAGAACTTTTACATGCACTGCCTTACTTAAATGTCTACCTGTGACACCAGTGATGGATGCAATAAGGAGCACAACAAGGAAGTACATGTACATCACCGTCTGCCATTTCTGAGTATCCCCGCTGACACTGGCAACTATCTGCTTTGGAACATCTCAAGATATTTCAGAAAAGTGTAAGTATTTGCACCTTACGTAATTAAATTATTTATCTATAACTTCCTATTGGAAAGGAGGTCACGCCTTTAAAATTCTGACTTTGATAGGATTGAAACCAATGACCTAAGTGTGAGTGCTTGGTAGGATTGTTTTCTTTCCCTTGAGAAACTGGAAGACTTAAGTTAAAAAACCATTTGGGACAACGGGAAAACATAAAGGGGACCTAACCCTAATTCTTTTTAACAAACAGGAACAAGGCATGTAAAATTCAGGCTTTTGTGAGACTCTGTGAAGGCCATGACCAATCAGCATTTTGCATGAGAAAGTTATTTAATATTTGCATCACATGTCATCAAAAAGTAAACTACTACATGTTCTAGAAAGTTTGCATGTTCTAGTCTCTCAGTGCCTCTGTGTAGCAGAAACATCAGCTGGTAGTATGAGTACTAACACTTGTGAGTTGTATACCATGGAATATCACGCGAGTCACCCGTTTTTTCTTGGAATACACATAAGCCTTTAGACAAGTGTGTACACCAAGAAAACACAAGTGACAATAAGTGGGATATTCCATGGTCTACCACTCAAAACCTTGCACAACTATTTTATACCATGCCCTAGAAAATACAGAGGCCAAAACAATCAATATGACATATGCGCAGCGCACAAGGGGAAGGTTGGGTGTAATACCATTGAATATACAATGGCTGGACTTTCCTGTATCCTGTTTGGCTGTATTTTCTACAGCATGGTATAGAAAAGAAGGATCATGTTTACTGTAGGTGGTATTGACTGACACTATGAACCAATATATCGACCAACAGTTGGTTGAGTGTTGCTTGAGTATCCGTCAAGTATCAGTCGAATGTCAGTCAAGTATTGGTCAAATGTTTGTCAAGTATTGGTTGAGTATTTGGTCAATAAGTCAGCCATTACTTGACCGATACTCGACTGATGCCCAACCAACACTCGACCGATACTCAACTGACACTCAACCAACTGTCAGCCGATATATTGGCTGGGTATTGCTCAACACTCGTTCAATACTTGGATCAGCTATCAACAGACTGTTGGTCGATATATCAATCGGTAGTGTTGATGAACACTACCTACAGTAAACATGATCCAAAAAGAATACAGTAAACACTGTGCAGTCAGTCACATCGGACAGGCAACCAGAGAAAAGACAAGGAATCTACACCACAGTTATTGAGCTGATCAATCATGTTGGACAAGCAGGCTGAAGGCTTAACTGAGTTGTGAGTCATGTCACCCATTGAACAAGCAGCTTTGAGTCAGATCAACAACTTTATTGGCTGGATTCTAAATCCCATGCAGAGCACTCAAGATGGACAAAATCATGGTTATGACAGTCAACAAGGTACTGTTCTGTACATGATGCAGTTTAAATGTAGAAAATGTGAATTGGATTGCCTTGTCTCCTTCCTTTTGGAGCTCAGCCCTTGTTATTAAAATGAAAACCAAAACATCAATTAATTGACATGGTCCCAACAATTAGCTCTGTAACAATTAGCTGAAACTTAAAATAATAATCTACATCCATTTTTCATTTATATAGATATATCATACATTGTTTGCAAATTTATTCATTTCTGGACTTAGAGATCTGTAACAAATTTCTGATTACAAAAAACGACATTGCTTTCCAGACATTAATTTTTAGCACCTTTTTTTTTTTACCCCATCCACAGTTGACAAGTTGCATCAGTGGATAACATTGCAAGCTTTCATCAAGCCTGTCATCAAGCTGATGGTGTTTTCTTCTATTGCCATCTTCACAAGAGATGATTAACCACAACAGACCAGTCAGATCAACCTGAAAGTGATATGAAAGCAATAAACTCGAGCAGGCTATTGTTCAATGAAGGTACAAAAATGTTGTGTCATGCTCGAACCATTTCATAATTGAGATTCTTGATGAGCACCTTGCATTGTGTAGTTCCAGGGAATTTTTGTACCCACCTCAAAGAAGGTAATTGGAGATTGTTGGAGGGTGGGGTTTCAAAACCCAAAGTAAGAAAAAATAGTAACAATGAAGCAAAATTAGAATTTCCAGACAGTCGGGGGTTAAACCTACAGTGGAAGACTATGAAATATTTCCTGAAACAACAAATTCAATAACACTATTTCTGCCCCAAAGTGCAAAATTGATCTCGTGAACTCTTTTAGTCATGTTATCACATACGTTACTTAAGTTAAGGCAGCTTATAGGACTTGCAACATTTATTTTCAACTGCCAAAACAGCCCACTGCCATCTCAATGTTGCCTTGTATCTGTGCAGTGCAGGTTTCTTGAATTAACCATTACTGAGAAAAGGGAAGGAGAAAAAAGGCTTGACTGTTTTAACAGTTGTGATGGGGTTTGTACAATGTACGTCAATTCCAGGCACTATTCCAATCTATCTATTCCAAATGCACTCACCTCAGATCGGATATAAAGGTATTACTTAGACTTGTGGTAAAGAAACCAATCTGATCCCATTGAGGCATTGCTCAATTAACTTTGGCTAACATGTCATCTGGCACACACTGCTAATGCATTAGCTGACGACAAGACACTGATACACTAGCAATGAGAACGAAAATAATGTCAGCCAGTTTGTTAACAGTGATGATGAGATCATAGAACTTGCAAGTTTTCTAGGCAAATTAATTAACCAGATTTCTTTCATCATGTTTTTTCCCCAGACGTGACCACAGATAATGGCAAACAGTCAAGGGGCACATTACTGGCTTGATCTGGTATGATGATCAAGTTACTGAGCTGTCTTGAATGGAACATACAGGCCTGTGGAAAAGGAGACAATACAAAACTTCCAGGGAACTGCTTTAAAATTATTGTATTGGATATAAGTCATGGACATTGTTGATGGTAACAAATACTGTTCAATTTAATTTGAAGGGAGTTGAGACGGACAAGATGAATATTTTGAGATTTTGTTTCAGATCTACTGATAGGTCTATTTATTCATTCTAAGGTTCCAGTGGAAATCAAGGTCTGTTAAGTCTGTACAGGTGTTGTCTAGGTTTGGCTGCAAGTTCTAGTGTCTTGTTATTTTTTTCAGTAAAACTATCAAATCACAAACAGTCTCAGGTCATAACATCAAATGAAACTTCTAAATAATATCCTAATGCCAAGAAATCAAAGCTAAATAATTGGAAATGATAGTTTCAATACTATTATTCACAAAAAATAGTTTGATTTTAAAGACAATGTGAAAGCTTATTTTTTAATTTAAATAATAGTTTGAAAGCTATTATTTAAAATTGAAATAGCTTGTACTGAAAGCTACTAATTTTGAGAAATAGTCTTTGAAGCTATTGTTTACAAATAATAGCTTTTCAACAGGCGTTTCTTAAAATTATGATTGCTTAAATGATGCTCTTATTTAGAAAACTCATTTAATATTATACCTGAGTATCTAGGTGATTAGATTGCCCTACTGAAAAAAGAACACGACACAGATGAGCTTATAAGCCAAATCTGGGCGAGACTGAAACAGATTGAAGTTGAGTTTGATTTCTGCCTGAGCCCGAGAGTTTTTAGACTTCAATTCCAAATTTTAATTGAGCTATGATCATTATTACATAGTTATTTTCAAAATACATATAGTGAACTGATGTAGTTCCAACTCTCAAGAATATCAAACTACAATTAATAATTGAAAATTCTGAACTTGGGACATTATGAGTTCTCCTTCATTTGCTTATTAAGCTGAACTAATCTTGACACATAACCCTAATCAGTAACTTAACAGACTAACTACAAATGATTATAGTAACCACTATAATAATTTATTACATATATGGGGACTTCCTGGTGTTCCTGAGTTCAGATTAAAGGAACTGAAGAAACCTACAAACCTTAAGATCCATGTAAATCAAATCAAAAATGATGATTTTTTAAATCCAAGTAGAATAACATCAAAAGTCAGTAATTTTTTTATGAGTTGTATTTTGTATTTTTAGAATTTGAAATGATGTAAACTAAAATATAACAATCAGAATGTATGTATAGCACTAGAATTTGTGTGTACATGTTCATGTTTAAATTGCTGGACACAAACGCAAGATTAAGTTTGAAAAACTTATCATTTAGGCTTGAGGGGGCAAGTGTTTGGAGTTGGGAGACAGGGGCTTGGATTTGGGAAACAGGGGTTTGGGGAGCAGGGGTTTGGATTAGGGAGATGGAGGCTTGGATTTGGGGAACAAGGGTTTGGAGTTGGGGGATAGGGGTTTGGATTTTGTTGGCAGGTTTGGAGTTACGTTGGGGGAAAGGGGCTTGAATCTGGACAGAGGTTTGGATTTGGGGGACAGGGACTGGGTCAGAGGTTCAATCAGGTTCAGTTGGGTTTAATGGTTTTGGGGTTGTCCCTTCAGATAAGTTTTTTCAAACTCAATTGAGTGTTTGTATCAAGCTATAAAAACACAGCATGGCCAGTTTCTGCTTCTCCTGTGAAATAAGAAAAAAAAAAGAATTAATGTGATGTTGAATAACCATACTTTGTTTACTTAGCCTTGAACAAATAGTGAATCAAAATAGTGGTTGTATGTATTAAATCTATTGTTTTCTTAATTGGCAATACATCATTGGATCATTGTTGCTAGAGACATCTCTCTGTTATGATCTGTATAATCTGTGCGAATAAAAATAGTCTACTTGTCCAAATTTACTATAGTGTGTGAACCTGATTCAATGGGAAAGATGACCAATCATCTGTTAACTCAATTCGCTGACAGACTGCAAATTTGGTTTCATTTTGCATGATTATTTAGCAATAATATTAAATAAGTCACAGCACTTCTAAAACACAGCTGATTTATACAGATATTTGGTCATTTTTTCTGAGCAGTTGAATGTAAACGAGCTCTGTCAAAATAAAATCATTATGTTGCTACATATTATTGCGTTTTTGTTTTTTGTTTTTTTTTCTTCAAGTTATGTTAGAATAAAGTGAACAATGGCATCAATTTTGTTGTCTTAATTTCAATTTTGTGGACAAATATGCACCCATTAATGGGGTCAAGCCAGAGGAGGACGAGAATGGCAGGCCAATCATATGCGGGGAGAATTGACAGCAATTAACTGCCTTTGACCATTTTAGTGGACATATGCTAACATATGGAGCATTTAATGAGCAGTTAGCCATCTGCAAATTCCTGGGAATGGGGTGTTTAAACAAATAAAATTTGACCGAGGTTCCCATGCGCCCCTTCCACTCTAGCATAACATTTACAGGCTAAAGGGATTTCCGTGAAAGATTGGCTCGGGGCTACCCTTCAAGACACATTCCTTTCTCTTTCTGCTCGCTTAGAGACGAGAAGGGAATCTCTCTCGCAGGGTAACTCGGGGCTTCTTTATGTGCAAATTATGTGATTTCCAGTTTAGTCGCCCGCATACAGACCCGGGCATACAGACGTCTCTTATTTAGGAACACGAGACGACTGTACGCAGATACCTAGTAGCTTATATATAGATTGCTGTTTTTTTGTCAGCAATAATCCCAGAAATAAGCTTATCTTTAATACGAGGCTGTCCCAAACGAGTAACCTGGAAAGCAGTGAAGTTTACCTTCATTAACATGGTTTCGTCATTTTCACATGAACGATTTGCGTACCTCGATTACGTCTTCGCGCTATCTGGGGGCCATCGTTCGTTGATGGGTCATAAAACCTTGTACTCGTGCATTCCTGCAGCAGCACGCTCACCAACCGGGGCTATGCACAGGCTAGGAGATCGAAGGGACCTTAGCCTCCAGAATAGGCGAAAAAATTTTAGGCGAACAGAGGCGAAAGCGAGGCGAGTCGCGCGCGAGGGGAAGAGCGGCGTTATTTTTTTCGCGCTCCTCCCCTAGCGCGCGACTCGCGCTTCGCGCTCGCCTTGCTTTCGCCTCAGTTCGCCTAAAATACGCAAAAAAAAAATTACGCCTGTTCCGCAGGGTAAAGGGACCTCTGCTAACAGTGTACGGTTGGTTGCCGCCATTTTAATGATTTTGAACGTTGCCGCAAAAACGATCCCAGAAAGGCTCGCGAGACTAGATGACCAACAGGAGCTTGGTAACCAAATTGGGTATTCCCGCGTTCCCGCGCTGCTTCTAACCTCGTCCCCAGGGCCTTCTCCACTTTTCAAAATGGCGGGGACCAGGGTTGGCGCTGCTTCCACGTTTTCTTACCGCGTCAGTAGTGGCGACCAAAAAATCGGTATATACTTCATGGGTGTAGTTTACATGAGGTAGAATACTTGGTGCACTTACAGCATTCACCCCGTGAAGTATATACCGCACTGGACACAACGAGATATCCCGGATGAGTTGAACCGAGAATACTGGACACTAGTTTGAACAAATCAAAATGGCGGATGAGTCGGGAGAAACGAACGAAGACATTCTTTCCAAAAAACCTACTTGCACTTTCTTTAAGAAGGTAAACAGGAACAGAAATGTGCGTAAGAGAAAGGTAGAAAAGTCAGATAGCGAAGATGAGGATGTCACGACGGTGATTAAGAAGGAAAAGAAGCCCATTTCCAACCCATTGTTCCAGAAGACAGATGGATTCGATTCCAAGTCGAAACTTAAAGTAGAAGAGGATGAAATCGACGTTTCATTCAAATCAACGCGCTCTGCTATGCGAGCTGGTCCAGAAGACCTCGGAGCAACAGCCGTTGTAGAGATCGATACAGAGTTCGATCGAGATGCACAAGCTTTGTTTGAAAAGAGTTTGAAAACGAACGAAGAGTTGAAAAACGTGGAGAAAGATGATAAACAGTATAAAGGATTAAACAATTACATGACGTTCTACGAGAAAAAGGGAAATGCGCAAGGAAATGCTGCTAGTGGAATGGTCAGGTAATTGGTTTATAACTATGGTGAACTTTCCTGGACATACAGGGGAGGGGTGGGGTTTGTCACCTCTCTTCTTGGAATCTAGTCAAACAAACACAGTGAAACTGAATTTCAATATGAAAAACATGATCCAGTTTGAAAATTTGGCTTTAGCTGAATTGGATATGCCTGGGTGCAAAAATATTTCTTAGAACGAAAGTACAGAAAGTACAGAAGAAGCTTTTGTGCTAGTGGGGACAGCCGGACATAAGCATAAGCATAAAAATATCAAAACCTCGCATTCTTCTTATGCTTATGTCGCTGTCCAGAGGAGACATAGTTGACATAAGTATAAGCATAAGCATAAGCAAAAGACTTTCAGCCAATCAGCTGGTGCTTTATACCTATGCTGACCTTGTCCTCACTGGGCATAACAGCGATATAAGCATAGGCAGAAGGCTGATGCTTATGTCGCAGCTGTTCCCACTAGCGCATATGCTTTTTACATTTATGCTTGTGCTTATGCTTGTGTTGCAAGTGAGGACCTGGCTTAACTAACTGACTGACTGGCCAACCAACCAACTGACTGATCGACTGAACTAATTACTAGTTTGTCACACAAACATGATGATTTTTTTATAGGCTGTATCTGTAGATGGGATTTAAAGCTAAAAGGCTTGTGGGGTCGTTTTTACTACAACTAACTATTTATAAAAACTTTAACAGTAAGAAACCTACACTAAGAATCTAAAATCATGTACATATGAATTCTTCAAGTCTAAAGTTGACTATGGAGCAAAGTGACCAGATGCTAATAGGCTGTCACTTAGATACTTGAAAATAGTTTTGTAACTTGAGAAAGTTGTGCTTGGTCATGCATGATACTTTCTGAAAAGAAGTATTGCTGGTGAATGACGTTTTGACAACCTGTGTAATACTTTCGTTTCAGTGTATGAGACCAAACTTTTGAAGAAAATCTGTGATTTTGGAAGGAATCTCTAATTATTTTGACACTTTGCTTTTAGACAAGGACCTATCAGGGCGCCAGCTAATCTGCGTGCAACAATTCGTTGGGATTACCAACCAGACATATGCAAGGACTACAAGGAAACTGGTTTTTGCGGCTTTGGAGATAGCTGCAAATTTTTGCATGATCGCAGTGATTACAAGCATGGATGGCAGCTGGAGCGTGAATGGAAAGAAGGAAACTACAGCAAACAAGATCCGCATGCGTATGAAATAGACAGTGATAATGACGATGACCTTCCATTTGCCTGTTTTATTTGCCGGGAATCATTTAAGAATCCGGTTGTTACCAAGTGTAAACATTACTTTTGTGAAGCATGTGCTCTAAAACATTACAGAAAAAGCAAAAGGTGTTATGTCTGTGGTGTTCAGACTAATGGAATGTTTAATCCTGCAAAAGAACTTATAAAGAAGATGAAGGCCTTGAAAGATGATGAGAAGGAGAAAGTGCAGGAGGAGGAGGATGATTCAAACTGAGCAGAAAGAGAAATTATTAAAAGTTTTTTTTTGTTGACCTTTCAGGGTGTAAAAAAAATAGATTTGCCTTGCAGAATTGTTTAAGTTAGTGCACACTTCGTTTTCTCTATGGCGTCAATTTACCTGCCAAGTAAAAGTCCAAAGTGTTACCAGCCTTTTGGGCAAGTGTTAGATAAAAGCTCAGAGGGATCCACAAGCCCTGGGGTATTAGACAGTATTTTCTTTACCCACAGCTGCCCTTGTATCATTTTTATTGAATGCTCCACTCATTTGGTAGAAATCACAGGCCACAGAGAAGCATTTTGAGTTCTAACGAGTGAATGTTTTGAAATGGCTGTGGTTGAAAAAGGTAGCCATTAGCCTATTCAAAACTTTGTCACAAGAAAGAATGTTCATTTATAGTCAAAACAGCCGAAGGGTTTCACCATGCAATAAAAACCAATGCTTAAACCAATTATATTACTTTGAGTCTTTAATGAAGGAATTTAAACTTCAGCTGATAATACACTCATTCAATTATCATTCAAATATCAAATAGTTGTGAAATGTTATTGATGAAAAAGTATTTCTTTCAATGGCTGTGATGGAGGTTACAGCATGTCAAGAAAACAATGTGGAAATTTGAGTCATTGGATTAAAATTCAGGGTTTACTACTCTGGTGTTGACAGAAATTTTCATAACCATATCTTTTATGAGTTTGTGCTTTTACCAGGCTGTCAATCGAGGTCATAGAGTATGCAAGCTTTCAAACTAACTGCTTTTGGAATTGTAACAGTTTCATTAGATGTGAGAATTGTGAACATTTTATTTTGCGTGTGTATCCCAATTTCAACTCTCACCCATTTGTGTATTGTGTATTTTTTTCTGGGCAAGGTCACCATGCCCCTCCCCCTTCTGGAATGAAGGTGCTTGTAAGTCTATGGGGGGATGACAAGTCCATTATCGAGGAGCCTGAGACTTTTGTTGCCTTTTTGTTAATTGAGGTTCCAGAGATGGGTGTGTAAAAGAAATTTGAGATGGCAAGACCAAGATGAAAGACCATTTGGCACCCTTTTGATAGCGTGGGAGCTCAAAAACTGTTTGAGAATCCGACAAAAGTTTGGGGAAATGCTTTCTGTTGTTGCTAATAGTAATTAGTAATTACTGGTAAGTTTTATTAGCTACAACGGAAAGCATTTTCCTAAACCTTTTGACAGATTCTCAAACAGTGTTTGAGCTTCCTGTCTATCAAAAGGGTGCCAAAAATTTAATGGTCTTTCAAAAACATCTCTCTATATTATTGTTGACTGACAGGTACCTGGCAGAAAACACTGGGATGTATCAAAGGGTTTTTTATTACTGCTCTTTTCATGTTCCAAAGACACTGACATCTGAAGGTTAATGTTGAACATTACTCTCTCTGATAGGCCATTTCCGAGTTGCCTTGTGGCCGAGCCTTGGTGCAAAACCTATTATGTGAAAAATGAGTTTGATTTACATGAAAATGAACACGTAGGCAGAACACATTTCCATATGAATAGTTTTGCACAAAGACTTGTTTTGACACAGAGGCAAAAGCCAACCCAGAAGTGGCCTATTGACTGTTGCTAAGCATCAAACAATGAGGGACATTTGATGGGTCCCTGAAGTTCTCAAAAAGAGCTTTGCCATGAGAATATAATTTTTGGACTCCTGGTGTCAAATCCTAGACCTTGACTATTGAAGAGGATGAACTGAGAGTATCGAGAGAACAATTTACTTCAAATTTCGTGTTATAGTTAAGCAGAACAAAAATAGGTTGAGAATTTAAAAATAACTTTTGAGCTTGGGAATGATATTACCTTGAATTAAGCTGCAAAATTCCAAACATTACATCAAGCAAATCTGATAATACATACAACCACAGTAAAGAAGATTACATTTTCAACTAAAAGCTTGATTTCAGGAAAACTCAGAAAGCGATATATTTTAGTATATTGATGTTTTGTTTCAACTTGGAAATGTTTATAATGATATAAAAACAAGGATTCAGTTTGAATTCTGCTTGTGCATATGTCTTGTCATAGGATTAAAGAATAGAACAATATCCCTTGGTGTCCTCTTTTCAAATGAAATATCTAAATTTAGGTTCACTTTGATTAACTATTTGTTCTTTGTGGGTAATTAAAATATTTACTGGTGCTGTGTTATTTATTTGTTGCGACAGTTTCCCGCAAAAATTAAGCGTGATTGAGAATCGTGAAATGTGATTGGCTAACCCCATGTCGGGCGATGTTGTTCGTGGCTTGTGTCTCACGTCAACTCCAGCCGCTTCATTCTTCAGACAATCGCGAACACCTCTCTCGCAGGGGTTGTTTTTAACTGTGCCCAGCTGTGTTTAGAAAACATGAGGCAAACAGATGATTGATAAGCGGCTATAAGCGATTAAGAAGAGGAGAAGAAAACGTAAATCAGAAAATTAGTCATCGGAGAGCGCTTAATTCATTTGGTATGCGAAATCTGTTCGTGATCGCCCCGTTGTGGTACTTCTCCACTACCACTTTCCACGGAGGAGAAACAACATATTAGGAATTCTAAAGGCTATCAAATGATAGCTTATAAGAAGGTAAGAGTATGCTTCTTTTCTAACACTGTAGCAATAAGGTTTCTTGTTTTAATAAGGTAGTTTGTTTCCCTCTTGAATTTTGTGTTAAATCAATATTTTGCGGTTTGATCTTCGCTATGCAGCAAAGACGAAAGGTTGACCCAGTCAAGCAAATTTTGGCTCGACTTGACGAAAAGCAAAGCAAGGTAAAACATGAAAAATCCTATAATTACGCGCTTTAGATGTTGTTTTCTTTATTTTTATCGTCATAATCAATTATAATCCCTGTTGAGCGCTTTCTTTGTTCTGCAATCTCGCTGTGCTACTTTCATTTTGCTGGTTTGTTTCCTTCAGACGTCCTAAATAATTCACCCTTCCCAAGAGAAATAAGCTTAACTCGGCAAAATCCTAAAACCAAATAAATCCTTTAGATTTTTGCAATTGTTCGTATAATTTTTGCATGTTTATACCTTGGACAACCGGGCAGTTTCGCTTCGTAAGAAAATTACAGGATATTAGATTACGTTAAGTAGCCATAGAAACATGATACTCCTAAGCATTTTGCATATAAGCTTATTTGCATATATTGTGGGAATCAAGCATAAAACACTTTCTAATTATTTTAAAAACTGTTTCAGCAGTAAAGAAGTAATGTTGCTTGTAGACTGGGTTATTTTTTGTCTCTAGTTATTTTACAAAAAAAAAACCACAAAAATGTGGGTAAAAGATAAAAATTTAAAGAAAAAATGAAAATCTCTTCAAGCCTCAGTAAACAACAATACCAAAAATATTTACCACATTGCATTACATTCGGTGATTTTCTATTTGTATTTTGTTATGTATCTCTAGTCAGGATTGTCTTTATACTCAAGAAATGACATCCATAAATCAGCAAAAGAGGAAGCTCTGCCAATGGTACATCCATTTAATGGTAGGAAGTATGCATATTAATCATGTAACTGTTCTTAGCTTGAGCTGTTCATAGAACTTACCATAACCAGATGCCAACCTGGGAGATCACTAAGTCTAAAAAAATATGTTGTTAAAAGCAGAAGAGCTCTGCCGATAATTTAAACCTCTTTTGCTCCTTAGCTCAAATGTGGCCATAAAACCTTAGGGAGCTACCTTTAGTGCTTCACTTTGTTCTGGGTGATTTGGTGACTCGTCTGGAGACTGGTACATGTTGATAATGTTGGTCTGCGTCGTGCTTATGACATTTTTGTTCAGGCATGCACAGAAATCAAAATTTTGAGATGGTTTTTGGATGAGAAAGTGACCTACGTCTTACATTTTTTTTTTTTTTACTTTTTTTTTGCTTTTGCTTTTTCTCCTTTTCTTATCTTTTTGCTGCAGTGATTGACCCTCTATTGGGCTTGCTTCCAGTTCAAAAAATTCTGAGAAAGCACTATCAAGATGGGCAATCTTTACCATGGAATAGCCATGTGTAGTCACAGGAAATTTTGCTCTGATTTTTTCACTCAAATTTCTGAGCCGATCACTCTGATCTGGGTATCATTAGAACTTGAGTATAGATAATGCCAAATCTGGTCAAAGGTGATGATGTCAGAAGTGGAACAAAGGCCAATGTTCGTCATGGTCGGTTACAGACGGCACAAGAGTCAGCAGGTTAAAAGGATGCAAAAATCCTTTGATGGGGATATATTTAGTTTATATTATATTTGTAAAGCACAAATCAAGTTCTTCAGACCCTTTATGTACATCAAAATGTTTGAGCATACCATGTTTCTATCGAGTTTTAGTGTGAATCTACTAGCGTTCTATCATGAATGCCGTTCTCTGATTGGCTACGCTAATCACTATATATTCCATTCTGTGATAGATAGTGAGTAGCGTAGCAGTGTGCCCTTGCTAGCAAAATGACGGCCGCTTCTTGGCATTTTCAAAGTGCCTGTGAAGAGGATTTAGATGAAGTTTTGAACGACTCGTAGATTCACACTAAACCAATTAGATTATTTGCTCTCAATTTCTATGCATGACAGCTGTCTCAGGCTGCGCCCTCGTCAACTATCATTCGATAGAAATCTTAAGCTCATAATCTAATTGTTTAAAAAAGTACACAATGGGAAGTTTGGGAGAATAAGAAATGCTGTGGGGACACAAGCTACCAAAGCTTTTCCAAGGTCTCCCAAACTTCCACTTTCTGTTAAACAATTAGCTTATGAGCTCGAGATTTCTATCGCCTTATCCCATTATTGTGTCTGTGTTTTTATGTCTTAGTCTGTTATTCTGTAGTCCTCTTTGTTCAGCTCTAAAAATTATACTAAAACAATAATTATTCACCTCAGGCTCAGTGAACATTGGTGAATATTCACCTTGACTCCATCTCGGTAAGTATTCACCAATGTTCACTTCACCTTCGGTGAATAATTGATAAACAATATTACTAGCCTAGCCTCTCTAATCATGTAGCAGTTAAATTTTGTATTTCTTTCTATATTTTCAGTTTCTTGTTAAAGTATGTTAAGTAATATATGACCTTTTTTCTCTAATTTGTTTATTCAGAAGCAAACTCTGCATCAAGCAAAAGCTCTCCATTTTTCCAAGACCTGTCAGCTGCTCGTCGAAAGGCTCACAGAAGGTTAGGTTCCACATTATTGTCACAATTCAAAAATAGAAAATAGAACATGATTGCCTTACATGGGATCAGCACAAAGGAGTTCTGAAATCATCTAGTTGTGCATAAGCAGTTGTGTGCTCCAATTTGAGTTTTGGGGTTGTTTAGTTTAAACTTAGAAAACTTCAGTCAAATATCATTAGAAATGAATAATTCGTTTCTGGTGATGTTGGACTTATTTTTCCAAGAAAGCATCTCTCTGTATGGTAACACTAAATCAACAACTCAGATCAGAAGGCAAACAGAAATTTAAAAAAAGGCACAGTGACACTCTTGTAAGTATGGAGCATGAAATACTGAGCCCAGATAATTTTGCTTCCTGAAAGGGCACACAAATCTGACTCCTATATTGAAAATTAACACTTGAGCTAGAGAGACCTTTAATTAGAACTTTTTAGAGAGAAAAGTTTGCAATAAGCTAACTTTTTTATTTATCATTTTGCATAAATTTGTGTCTTTTGCAGGTTAAATGTAGGGTTGCAGCATGCTATTGATGACAGTGAGCACAAGACAGCACTGTACATGCAGGCCAAGGCCGACAAACGGCTAAACCTGACCTTTCCTCCTGTCAAGTCACAAGGGACGAATGCTGCCATAAATCAAGACAGACTGGGTTATTCATTTAGTGGCTGGTCTGATAGCCCTGTAAGTACCCATAATGACAAATCACTTGGCACAATCTTACTGACAAGTTTTGTCACTTGTTCATTAGTACATGACATTTGGGGTCAAACCTAAACTGCAGAATTTGTAATGAACAAAATCAAAAGCTTCTGATAATATATTTTATGGGAGAAGTTGGCTAAGTTGCAGAGTTGTACAGTCGTGAAAACATATAGGCTTGATTTCTGCCACTTTCTTAGGTCCAGCTGCATTTCTCCTGAACCAGTGGCTGGTAATCGAGCAGAGAAAACATGTCAAGACTCTGCAACGTTCAAAGTGTGGAAGTGAAGATAGTTAACTTTTTTCTTTCCATTTGTCATCTTGAATTTACTTATGTCATGCTAAACTTGGAGGTATTCTAAAAATTCATCCCTTGAGAAAGGCTACTGGGGAGTTAAGTGATCTTGGATCTTGTAAAGCTTTTCAAGTAAAGATTTCACATTCTTGCAGACAAAAGATTGTCGTCATCTTCTTTCTTTAGTCAGCAGGAGTGGAGAATCTTCGTCACAATCATAACATGAGCATGAATCCCTTTGGATACAACAGACGAACCTTAGCATTCCAACCAACTTCTCTAAACTATGTTGTGGAGTGGCCTGAGACCTGGCCACTGAAGATCATGTAAGTTACTTTGTTGACATTTAGGCATTGTACAGTTGTCTTTTTAATCATTAAGATTTCAGCAGTCACATTGCAAGGTATGAGATTGTGGTGTATATTGAGGCAATAATTTATCCTTTGGTTGATGGTTTTGTACTGTTTTTTCTTGTCACCTATCCTGTATAATAAATAGAGGATATAACATAGCCGCGGACATACAAAATTTCTCTTTGAGTGCTGCAGAATATTTCATGAGTGAGTACAGCAAATGAGTGAAACATTTTTCAACACTCTAAGAGAAATTTTGTATCTCCAAGTGGCCATGTAATGTGCTATTTGTTATATCAACACCAATGAAATCCCAATCCCTTCCACTTTTGCTGCAAAAGGTGCCATTTATTATGCAACCATGGCAATGGTGATCTTTTCACATGTGATCATATGTTATTTTCGTGTGTGAAGATATGTTTTCAGGTGGAAGCTCAGCTGGTACTTCATTGGTTTTTGTTTCATAACTGATCCTTTACCGGACACTTGGTACCTAATAACAAAAAAGTGGATTCCTGATTGGCGGTGTTAGAAAAGACATCTCTTTGTATGCAACACAAAAAAGAAAAATCCTCTTTTAGTTGTTGTGTCTGTACAGCAGGTTATGTTTATTGAGTTGTTGATGTTCCTTTGTTTACATTTTATATAGGAGTCTTGGCAAAGGAACTGCAGTGCCCCATAAGAAGAAAACAAAAACCAAGTAGGATTCCTGATTGGCAGTGTGAGCAAAGACATCTCTTCGTATGCAATACAAAAAAAAAAAAAAGAATTGAAAAAAAAACGTTAAATTCTCTTTTTTTTTTTTTTTTTTTATATTTTTTTATGTTTTTTTAGTTGTTGAAGTTACTATATTTAACTTTTAAAAAAA
>Ga0126339_10000309_pt1 | contig 24755 bp, 12 predicted proteins | sample OrbTmetagenome_2_FD_92532 | JGI IMG/M metagenome (GOLD analysis project Ga0126339, IMG submission 92532) | Coral microbial communities from Petempiche,Puerto Morelos, Mexico - Orbicella T R C metagenome | ecosystem: Host-associated > Invertebrates > Cnidaria > Coral | place: Petempiche,Puerto...
AAGAAAAAAAAAAAAAAAAAAAATAAATAAAAAAAAAAAAAAAAAAAAGAAAACAACAACAACAACAACAACAAACAAACTGAAAAAAAGACCTCGCAACAAATTACTAAGGGAAACGCCTTCAATGGTGAGAAGGAATTTCCACTTCTGTTACGTTGAAATTCCCTTTCACCATTCAACGTGGCAGCAATGGCGGGGATTATGAGGCGACATGCTTCAGCCAAAAGGGCAACGGGTCGGCGAGCCATACCACCCTTTTGCGTTCGCTAACCACACGTCTAAGTGACCTTAAGAGAAAAACCCGGTTGTCAGCAGTCTAAAATATAATTAATAGGGTCACTTTCCATTTTCGATGAAAAATCCCGGTTGATTTTGTTTTGAGAATTTTCAGTGGCGCATGATGTGAGCATTTTCCGGAATTTTTGAAAAAGGGACATCTTAGCGACGTATGCCAAATGTTTTGAAAAGCTCTTACTGGGAATATCTGTTCCATTTGAACTGACTCTCTGCAGTTTCAATAAGTTGTTCGGAGGTTCAACAGATTATTTTCTTTTAAATTCTCAAGAACTTTGTCCAGAAAAATTCAGTCCACTTGCTACCGTTGGAAGATTTGGGATTTTGTATTAAATGGAAAACGCCCCAAGTCTTCATTTGAGTTAATTCGATTTCAAGTTATGAGGGAATGTAAACGTTTACACGGAAATACCATGCGCCTGGTGCAAATCGTCAAGTAACGTTTGTGGTCACATCAAGGCCACTATTTAACAATTAGATTATGAGCTCGAGATTTCTATGAGGATATAGCTGATTCGGCCTGCAGCCTCATCAACTATAGCTATCACCTCATACAAATCGAGAGCAAATAATCTAATTGGTTTAGTATAATTCTTATTAAAGTTTACTTCAAATACCGGTTTCCAATTATTTATCGAGGCATTATTAAACTTTGCGCCTGAAAAAGATCGCTCTTAACTACACTTAGCTTGAATTCATCGAACGTATTACCTAACTGCAAAAACTGAATACTTATGAGTTTGGTGTACACGTCATTCTGAACTGAAGACTAATCCGGGCAAACAATATATAGTTTCATGTAATGGGGTTGATATGACCACAGCCCGATAAATCCCTGACTAGCAGTATGCAGAACACATCGATGCTATGTGCAATTATTGCCCACGTACGAGTTTTGTTTTAAAGAATTTCACCGGAAGGTTACAACGTAAATAAAAAAGGAAAGTAAAAGACAGTAGCCAAGACGTGGAAATGTAAGCAGTGGTTCTCAAGATCTTGTTGTGACAGTACTAGTGTGTATTAGGTAAGGTAAAGTCTGCATACGAGCTAAGTGGCTCATCAGGCCGGAGCATTTCTACTTCCCCCTGGATGGGATACTATCCATCGCAGGGTTAGCCTCATGGTGGCCTCATGGTTAGTACAGGGTTCGAGCCCTGTGTTGTGTTCTTGGGCGGGACACTTTACTCTCATGGTGCCTCTCTCCACTCAGGTGTATAAATGGGTACCGGCGAATTCTTAGTGCGTACTAGACAAAAACTAAATCGGCAGAAAACTCGACATTTGTAATGTAAATTCCAAGAAACAGTAAACAAGCTTTAGTTGCCTGATTTGACAAGAAGCAAAGCATTACATATGTCCAGTTAGGGCCAAATAAAAAAAAAGAAAAAAAAAAAAAAAATGAGGTGCCTGAGTGTATTGCCTAGTTGGCTGTCGAAAATATCGATGGCCTTTAAAGGTGCTCAAAAGTAAAGGTACTTAACCTAATATTCTCTTTTTGTTTATTAGCTCCCCGAACCTATACATTGAGAGGAAATAACCGGATATTTAGATCGCCTGGTTTCAATGCAGGGAGCTATCCACCCAATTCAGACATCACGTGGATCATACCTGGGAGGAACGTGAGAGGACTGTTGCTGGAGTTTTTAACAATAGACACTGAAAGGGGGTAAGTTATTGGAGTATTCACGTAGACAGACTAATAATGCTCCTCAGGTACGCAGCTTAGTTGTGAATACGAAAAGATATCTTAACTTTACTATGCATGCGTCTGGCAGGCGTACAAAACACTCTTATCATTATAATAAGACATATCTAAAACGTTTTGAGTTTAATAGATAGCCCTGGATTTGTTCTACAAGATGACAAATATTCTGATGGTCATGATGTCATCTGACATCTATTGAAGTCAGTCACGGCTCGTCATCTCAGCTGGAGCTGCCATCGTGGATTTCACTTGTTTCTCACAAAATCATAAAATAACGTAAATTTTCACGAAATTAGCCAAATATGATGAAAGAATGGACAAAGGTGCGAATTCGGCAAAGTTCTTTCAATGGGAAAAAACCGGAGGATCTTATCGAAAAGAGTAAATCTAGCTTAACACGATATGCAAATCAAACTGGGGTTGTTGTGGCTATGCTAAATGACGTTGAGAGAGTTGACGTTTCGAGATTCTGGCGAGGGATTAACGACCAGGTACTGTACTGGACGTTTCAGGATCACACAGTAAATCCCTTCAAAATTTTGAAAAAAACCTTCTCGGTGTGGGGAAGCATCCACCCCCCTCCCAACCCCCAAACCCCAACCCCCACCTCTTCAAGGCTTAGGACGAGCAACGCGTACTTGTCAACTCGATAATGCAGACTACATGTACTAAAAGTCACAACAGCATCAGTTTTAGGTCTGATTACGTGCTGAGCCTTGTGTTCTTTTAACAGAAGAGATATCATCACGATTAGGCGGGGAAACACTGTGGTCGGCACTTTAAGTGGTGTATTCCGATCCAGAGGAAAAAGGTCTCTGTCGTTTCCCTTGTATCGAGAAGATAGTCCTTGTGATGATGATGATGATGATGATGAAGTTGCTGACGATGTTGATTACTTTGGCTATGATACTCCTTATGATCGTTTGACAGCCGGATATGACCGTTATCGACGGCAAAGCCGGGGGAGACCACCACGAGCTCCATGTGTTTATGTCCGAGCTCGAGGACAGCAGATATCAATCAACTTTTCATCTGATGGTAACGATACTGGTCAGAGAGGGTTCTCAGCCAGGTTCAAGGTGTTTAGAGGTATTGAATACTTATTCAAGGTTTTCATGTTGTTGAAGTATTCGACAGTGGTCAATGATCAATTCCCTCAATAAGATACGCATGCAGGGAATTAATCATGGTAGTTGTATTCATCAAAACAAATATCCAGTCTAAGATGGTGAATGTAACAACCATGATTCCCTGCAGGCATGTCTCATAGAGGCAATTGACCATTCATAAGTTTACTATGACAAAACAAATATACACGTGTCGAGAGAATAAGGCTGAAAATTGTTAATCTGGCCAAGCCACACCGGGGTATTGAATTTAATTGATGCAGGGCCTTGCCTTGCCATTCTTATCACCTTCTTGAAATATTGTTATTATTATTATTATTATTATTATTTAATCAACTGTTAATAAACACCTCACACTAAGTTTTTCCTCTCATCGAGGTTTCAGCCTCTAAAGTGTAGGTTTTCCTTATGGAATTCGTCTCCAAAGAAGCCCAAAATTCGGCTTCGTTGCCGCCATTTTGAACAGTACTCAGAAGCCAATCCGCGTTTTCGTGACGTCATTCCGACCAAGAGATTTTGTCCGAATGGCTTCCGACAAGCCTTTTAACTGCCTCTCTGGGCTATGGCTGTTCTTGAGCCGTATTATTTCGAGGCAAATTTGCTCCAAACGCCGAAAATGATGGCATTGAAGATATTGAAGTCAATAATCCCTTCGAAAAAATACATTTTGCCGACCTTTTAAAGGAAGCGAAGTTAGTTGCAGGTTTTTGCTCCTTCCCGCCAATTTCGAGTTGGACGGAATGACGTCACATAAACACGACCTGGCTGCCAAGTACCGTTCCAAAGAGGCGGCCTAGGCCTCCGAAGTCGCATCTTTCGAAACGAATTTCTTCGGGATAGCAGACTCTTCAAAGGAAAAACTTGGTTGAGTGGAAAAGCTGAACGTTAACTTGGAATAGAGCTTGATAATTCTAGCAACAGAAGCAACCTTCCGTTAAGATCAAACTATTTGCGAGGTTGGCTGATTCAAATGATTTCTTCAAATCAACCTAAAGCATTTTGTCAAGGCGTGTTTATAGAAAAGTTATGGCAGTTTAAATCCGGAAGGGTTCTTCCAGGGCATGCTGCCAGCTGATTCGAGAGCTGTCAGAACTTGTGATAACTGCTGTGTCCGGTAATTGTACTGTAACAAACTTGTAGCAAATGACTTTTTTTTTCCGTCCATAAACTCAGATTGAACTGCCGTAATATGATTATGTTACAAGTGACCGCTTTAGCCAAAGCGTTTCTCTTCAGCTAGGTCACAGTGAGTTCAACCTTCCTGGAAATTAAAATGTTATTTTTTATCCCGCGCCATTTACTAAATAACCGTTCCTTGTTTCTTTCCCTTTCAGGTGGCCGCGATGACAAATGATTCCTCTACCATTTCTAAAGATGTCAAAGAAAAGAAACGTTTTGCGTTTTGATTAAAACAAGTTATCGGCGTTTAAGGGAATGCGCTTCATCTAAATAAAAGTAATGATGCCATAACGTCAATCCATAGTTCTGAAAAACTCCATGTATACACTAATCATCATATCAAAATGTTTTTTTTTTTCTGAAACTCAGGTTGACAAGTATCTTGTCGAATATTTTGAACAAACTTTCTTGCTGTCTCGCACTTCGCGTGGTTGCGGCAAAGTTTGGTAAGATTTCAGGACTAGGGTGGGGCGGTCTTTAGGTTAAATTTCAATGTTGCTTTGATCCAGAAAAGTGATGTTACACGAGCCGAATTTTAACGCCGAATTTCAATATCGATTATTACTCCATGTTACACGAGACAACTTTTGACGCAAGTTTGATGCCCAACGGTCGGCAACTGTCGGCAACGGTATGTTACACGTGACGATTTTAAACGTAACATACAAACTTCGGGCAATAATGTTGCAAGTTTTTGCATCGCTTTCAAAAACGTGCAACATACTGCCGCAACGAAATGTTGCGTCAAGTCGCCCTGTGCGCAACATTGTTGAGTTAAAAGTCGGTTCGTGTAACGTTACCTAAAGGGACAAGTGCGGTGTTGCCCTGACGAGGTGACGAGGAAACGAGTCTAACAAACAAAAATTTGTGGAGGAAGAGGTGTTGTTGCTCATCGTGGTAGATGCAATAATAAAAGTTTATTATCGTTTATCGTACGATTTAGTCACTTGAGATGTAAAAAATTATCTTGGGGCTTATATAAGCACGTCGCCTACAAAATTAAGACCCTTTTAGAACGTTTAAAACTTCCTAGCTAGAAAATGATAAATGATGAAAGTGATGACAACAAGAACAAAATTATAAAAAAAAGCTACACATCAGATCCAAAAAAATTGAAATGCGTACCTCTAGGTCCCTCGCAGCTTCAAATTAATTTTTCCCTCAAGTATACCCTCCTGGATGAGCCTGCTCTCGATAAAATCTCGCGCGAAGATTGAGCAGTGGAATATACTGATCGTGGCTAACAACAGCCAGGACAAATGCTATCATGCGATAATATTGGATCTGTTCCACTAGGATTAAGAAATTTAGCCAAGGAAAAGGGCGTAAAGTTATGTCCCTTCTTTGCCGCTCTATTGTAGACCAGGCATTTTGAATCATTTTCAGTATCGATTAGACGCATCCATTCTCGTTTCTGTGATCGGTGCCAACTCCAAGCCAAAACCGGCAGATGTCTTAGACTGTTAGTGTTTTCCATCGCTTAAATAGTTGCCTGAAATGTCCAAGGGCTATGGGTTACATCCACCCGGGTATCAAAGTGACTTATTCAGAACCCCTTTAAATATTGAATTTCATGATTTATTTTAATAGCAAGGGTAGGAGACGAGAACTATTTTCATTGAAAGGAAGAATTTGTATGTGGGGATAGTGGAATACGCAACTTTAATTGATCATGCTTTTGAACTGATAATACCCTTAGCTTGAGGAATCACTTAGGTAACATCAATCAAGTCGTTCTAACAGAATTAATTTTGCACTTTTGGCCCACTCATAAATTAAAGGATCGAAAGCAGAGGAGTTGAACAACTGAAACAATATAACATGGACCCACAGTAACATCCAGGCAACAAGCTATCACAAATAAGGAAGTTTGGCCCTAAGTGGAACAATTTACACTCGGTTCAGAGATAGTGAGATGGAGGTGCTTCTCGGGGTTAAGAAGCACTCTTAAATGGCAGACCTTTCTCCGCTAAGGAAAGTTGTTATCATATACCTGGCGAAAAAACAATCTCAGTGATATAATCAATTAACGTGGTATTGTCTAGGTCTGAACAGAATGCAAGGTGCTATGTTCTCGTTTTCGCAGCATTTGGACGAACTCTCTGAAGCGAGTGTCAACAAACCCCTGGTGAGGTGCGAATGCTTTCGGCGCTTTGCGTGGAACAAAACAAGGAAAAAACTGTTTGCAGTCGACTAAGGTTAAAATTATTATTATCTCTTTAATAATGAAATTACCAACTGATTCAAGGAAAATCAGTTTTGGACTTCATTTACATCATCACCAGAAGTTGGGCCATTTGTTCTTTATTAATACTGAAAACTGCTTAGCGGAAAAGTGGGCGTAATGGCGATATCCCCAAAATTAGCACGTTTGACTTTGATTTCTTTCTTGCCTTTGGTTGTACTTCCTAAATATTACAAAATCAATGAACTGTGTCCTGCACATGGAAAACATTGTTCTTGCCATGGAAACAAACTTTTTTTCAGTCGCACGCATTGTTATTAAACTGCGAAAGATCAACTGAAACCGTGCAAAGTGATAACCCAAAACACAAACACTTTCCTTTGCATTGATGTTTGTCTGCTAAATCTTCAGAAACCGATCATTTGCCGTGCAGCTGACCTGGAAAACAAAAGCGTGACATAAAAATGATTAGTAGTATATACATATGATTAAATTTATTTAACAGCATCAAATAAAATCTCCACTGTAGTATGAAAATTCAAAGGAATGTCAGTCTTTTTTTTCTCCACTCTCTTATTTTTTTCGTAATTTTTTGTGGGATTGATATTGAGGCCCTTAGAAGTCGTGATATCAAACCGTGTCATTCTTCATTGACACGATTTTCATCAGTAAATCCAGTCACTAGCTATGCATTATTTCAGGTCTGCATAAAGATATCTCTGTTAAGTACCATTCACCATCCATTTTGGAATCAGATTGGTGTATTTTCTTAGCAAAATTAAACGGAATGAGCTGGGTTAAGGTGTCTGGTGACAGATTCCGGTACTCCAGGTCAATACTCCCACACTTAATCAAGTGATGCTAAACTTGTGTCTTGTTAAACCATCTCCATGAAAATGTAAAGAAAACCAAGTTTGCTGGCCTCAAAAAAGGAGACTATGTTTCCACGTTTGTCGTCAATCGGAAAATAAGAAATAAGAATCACAAATCTTCTAGAAAATTTGATAATCATGTTTTTTGGAGATTATGAGGTAACTTTGAGTTTTCCCCTTTTTTCTCTGCTCTTTTTGGTCAATCACTGTTGTTGAAAATTAAAGGGGGACTTTGAACCCTTGGTTCAAATAATTCAAACAAAGCATAATTTTAAATAGAGACTTTCAATGAGGTTGATACGCTAAGAAGGATGTTACCTTGTAAAACGCGGTAAACGGCTTCAAATCCTCTCAACGTAATAATGCTGTCCGATTTAAACATGATCGATATTTCCTCGCCGTTTCCGATGACGTATAGTCGAGGAAGGTATGGAAACCCGTAGAATCGAGACATCCGGTATCCATAACGGAACTTTTTCTTCCATTTATCGTCATCATCATCATCATCATCGTCATCATCATCATCATCTTCGCAGTCGTCATCCCAGTCATTGTCGAGTCTTCCTGTGAACCACGAATATTGACCGTACATGCCACTCAGACTTCGTATCTCGCGAATGCCCCGTATTATTTTGACGTAATCAAAGCTGAAAAAATAAATAGAACTAAGCTTAGGATATTTAGATCACTCCAGAGCTACATGCATCTACAACAAAAACAATGATAAGGAAAACATCAACACATGTACAAGTGCAGTAGCAAAGACAAATTCAACAACATTGAATATAGTAATAAAAAAAGAAAAAAAGAAGTAAGAGTACACAGCAACAAATGCAGCGGTATAAACTACAGAAACGACAACAGCAACAACAGCAGCAACAACAATAAAAAGTGTATCAGCAAGCACAAGAGGAATAAAAAAGACATGAAGTCCACGACCTCAAAGTTTTCCCGCCGAATGTCTATGGAGCAGCCATGCGATTAAGGTCTTTTCATTTCATTTTTTTTTTCCATTTTATTTATTTATTCCACTCCAAAATTACAAAGATAAATATAAAGTAAACAATTAAGAGGAGAAATGGAAAAGGGCAAAAATATAGCAAGCTAATTAGATGCCCTTGTTTAATCTTTTTCATTTAAAGTGAATGGCAACTGTTTCCAGCGCTTTTGGTTTAAGTATTACATAAAAGTTTTATCAAATGTGATCATCCACTTAAAATCTCAAGGGATGGCTTGACATTTTTGTATTATATTATACTTCCGCTGTTGTGTGATCATGCCAACATCTGACTCAAGTTAGTAATAAATCTAAGTACTTAATATTAAAGCACAAAGCACTACAGGTCACAGTGTCTTATGTTAAAAAATTTGAAGCTCTAGCCAGGCAAAGCAAAATCTTAATAATCTACAGTTACGATTGCAAAACTCGGGACCATTTCATCTTTGGTACGCCACACCTTAAATATTGTGTATTTTAAACCTCGTTTAATTAGCTTGATTCATTGAAACCAATGCATAGAATTAAAATATTGCAAAGGAGCGCAGCGTTAATTGTTATATCGCCCAGGGTTGAAGTAGGTTGTAAACTTACCACCGTTCAGTTTCAAAGGTGCGGAAATTTAGCATCAGAGTGGATCCCATCGGGACAGTAATGGTCCATTTGCACTCAACATTGTTTGGATAATTTGCTGGAAAGCCAGGAGATGTAAAGTTCCCGGATGGAGCGACCAGAGGACCTCCACACAGGGCTAAGGAAAATAGAAGAACACAGAACACTTGAATCAAGTGACAGAATCTGAACAATATAGATCGCGTAGCAGAAATACATGACGTTTCGGCCACCAGGAAGATTTCATTATTTCTAAAGTTAAAACAATCAGTTTAAGGCCAGTCCTTTCCCCCTCCTTAAGGTTTAGAGCCTTAACCTAAGGTTTAGAGGTTAAAGGTAGCTCTGAACCCCATGTGCAGAATTTTTTAGAACTTCGCCATAAGTTGCGTCGAAATTCGATTATAAAAAATGTGCGTCACCGAGGTCGTTTTTGAGTTATTAGCCGTTTAAGCTAAATTTAAGGGTACTTTGAGCAGGTCATACTGTCGCCATGGTGACCTGATGATAACGTGTTCACCAATAATTGAGATTTTCTTTGATGCCAAGATTGTACTATCGGCTGACAAAAAGTGATTATAATAATTCATCAACGTTTCGAGAAGTTCTGGAAACTGTTTTGAGGTAGCCACAATTAGTGGCAGCGCCAAAAATAATAATAGATAATAATAATGAATCAAATGAAATCTTTCTGTACCCAGGATGTCCATTTTACATTACTGTGCTCTTCTGAGGAGCCGAGCAAATTATCAAGAAAATTATGATAAGAAAAAAAGCTTGTATAATATAACTATACCTAAATGAAAATGATACTATACTCTAAGCTAACCATGACTCGTTTTATATAATGAAGTGTTAAAAATGGCGCTTGACACCAGAAATGTGCCTATCAGTTAAATTCATTATTCACCTTGTCCCATGCTGTAATGAGCAAAGAACCCTCTCCGGGTCACCCAGGGATCAGATTTGAAAACGACCCTGACCACTTCCCCTGTTCCATGTATTGACACGATTCTGGGCTCTTTGTGTTTTTCTTTGTACATATGTTCGGCAAAGTACATCCCTTTTGCAAAATCCACATCTTTACGATCATCATCATCGTCATCATTGCACTCATCATCATCGTCGTCGTCGTCGTCATCGTCATCACCATCATCATCTTTAAAATATAAGTTGTCTTTCTCTCCTCCTCCTTTAGTCAAGCGTTTTATTAAACGTCTGCCCACGAAAACTTTAACCAGGTCATAGCTGGAGAAATAAGAAATGAAAAGGATCTCATTGTCTTTTATTCTAGGTAACACACCTTGCGTAATGGCAGCTTAGATTAATTGGTCGGCGGATTGGTTCATGTTCTGTTCCTCTTTTAATTTTCAGTCATCATGTTTTTATCATGCATACTTTAACACAAAAACATCGCTTACTGGACTTGCAACTCAACCACGACAAAGGTTTTTTTTTTCTCGAAATGAATTTATGTTTGACTATGTTTGCAAGTATGCTATTTTCATTTCAGTGGGACACCAGGCAGGTAACGGCCACTGGGTAAATTAACCCCTGGCCATGTAGCAGGGAAGCTGTAATTATGCAAATATTTCTATTGCCTTCGGTCTTGTCAACCAGAATCGCGCCTGGAGGTGTTGGCAAATATGATCTGACTGCTTGCGGTATTTAATCCACTTAGGGCAGGATGGTTACTTTAATGTTGATTCAGTCATAATTGTCATATTTTGTAAGTTTTAAAGTTCGTTAAATAAATCAAATAAACGAGCTTATCAGTTGAAAAAAGAAAGTACTTAATTGACTATTTTAACTGTGTCCAAGAAGTTTTGACTATACTTCAGAAGTTGGCCATGCAGTAAAAACAAGGCTCTGTATATAATTGTCTGATTTAAAGTCATGTGGTTTATCGTATCTATGCTATCTTAACAACTGGTGAAGTTACACGTATTTCTTATTATTTGATATGAGTTACTTGATAACACCAGAACTCGTAGAGGCTGCACAGCTAAGCCCGCAAGAGGTCATGACTTACCAAGGTTCCGTTTCGAAGAAGAGGAAATCTATCCTGAATTGTAATCCTTGCGGAACAGTGATTGTCCAAATACAGTAGGCGTTGTTAGGATAGTTGCCAGGATAATTAGGAGATGCAAAATTCCCGGATGTACCAACCAACGGACCTCCACATTGCGCTGGTGCTGATAAAACAATGCAATAAAAGACCTGAGTGATATCTTCAACATTGTTCACCTTCTCGAACTGATTTGAACCATTTTTTTTTGTGTGAACGTACGTAGGTCAACTTATTTTTGAAACCAAACAAATAAAAACCAATAAAATGAGTGAAATATAATAGGAATTTGGCAATCAAGCTTAATTCCAATGTTGGTTTAAAATTGTAAACATTTACGAAAGATTGTAGACCCTACATCCTGTTTTGACGTCACAGCCTGCCTGATTAGTCCCAGGTCCTAACCCCCCAAGGTTTCTGCCCCAACCAGAAGATGGCTAAAACACAATAAAACACACACACACACCCAAAAAACAATATCCATTGTATTTTTCGATCTCAGTATCACGATCCCGTGTCGATTCCAAATCAAGCAAAATAATATCCGCCATTTGCACTTTAAGTTAAGTGTAGTCCCAGTGTATGCAAGGAGAGTACGGCACACAAAGATTGTAAGCGTAGAAAAACAAATGACGAAGAGAATATTCATTCTCCATCGTCCTAAAAGTTTAGGATTTCGCCGTAAAATTTCGTCTTTCGGGTCCCCATAAATTTCTTTCAGGTATCAATAAAGAACTTCACTGTATTGAAACATCGCCAAATGCCATTATTTGTATTGTATTCTGGATCAAATGTGCCTATTACATTGTGCACTTAGCTAGATTTGAAAGTTGTAAATACCCTTACCTACTTGTTCGGGTTGCACCATGTTTGAAACACGAAAACGCGCTGAATGAATGGTCCATAAGTTTGTCAGCAGCACCTATCAAGAACATTAATTTTTGAAACGTCTTTACCAGAAACGAAACGGATGAGTATTGTCAATATGGAATATTTATAACTACATGCATTTATATTTATTTGAACAGAAGAAAGGCCCGCAGTTGGACAAAGCCATACTTAACTCTACCGATACTGAATACCTCCTTTATTGGCTGCACGATAAACGCACTTTGTGTAACATTTGGTTATTTCTCCACGAACTAACAGAATATGCGTGCAAAGTGACAGACAAGTAATTTGGATCACAAATTACTGAAATAAGAGCAGCCTTTTATATAGGGTAGATATTAAATTTATTTCTGATTTTTCTCAGTATATAGTTTTGTTCTGACTTCGACAAGAATCTCAGTTTTCAAGCCACTTTACTTTCTTAAGAAGGTTAGTCATGAACAACATCAATTATTGTTTTTTTTTTCTGATTATCACGTTATCATCTAATCAGGTATTAGGTTTTCGACGCTAAGTGCTAGTATAGCTATACAGTCGGGCCTATGTTCATTTGTTGAGCCTACTGTTGACGCACTGTTTAGAAAACAGGGATAAACTTGGGCCCATCATACGAACGAAAGAAAACTTTTGTCCATCTTTTTTGGTGATTAGACGCTTGAGAAATGATCCGTTTGATTCAATCACGCAGTTTGCGTGACGATGTACTGAAAATTACCTCAGCAGCGCTGCCATGTTTACTACCAGAACGCTTGTTACAGTTTTGACAATTACGTAGAAGGGATTCAACACTGATCCAGAGTCAGCCATTGGAACTTGACCGAGGTAATCAGTTTCTTCATTAGAATTCGATCATTCAGTGAGAGGTCAGATCTCTCTTTATAAATGAGAGTCCTTTTTAAAAATACTCCTGTCTTGATTCAACAAAAATATGTAGCTTGAATATTTCTTCATAAACTGCGTTAAGGGTCGCAAATTCTTGGAAGTTATCCGCAAAATACACAACTTGAAAGTTTATGAAAATTATGTGCAATGCAATTTGAGCCCAGTCACAGGACTGTTGTTTTCGCGAAGGAGTTTATCATGATTCGTTTTGGCTCTCTCGAAAGGGATTATTCGCTCTCCAAAGGAGTTATGACTCTTGAAAAGGGTTAAGGTCGCAGCACGGCAAAGATTTTCAGCTACACAATTTACTCGGATCGCCACGACCAGTAAACAAACCTCGTACAATTTCTGCTAGCTTGTACAAAGTAATCGCCATAAGTTGTAAAAAGATGTCGAAAATTCTTTGCAAACAACTTCTCCATCAATGCGTAGACAGCTGTGCTTCATTCTTGAAGCAAAATGGTTTAAACTCACAACTTGCGATAGGATGAGGAGGATATTCAACAAAGCAACTTGAATAGTACATATCTAAGCGGAACTCTTGTGCTAAAATATCCTGATTGATAAGTTAATAAAGATGGTGAATTTTAAGCTCGGTAATGAAATGTGAAGGTGAATTAATCAACATGACACGAGCGTGGGACAAAGAAAAATTCTGAGTCCCCGACAGAGGACAAATTCTTTGTCCCACGCTCGTGTCATGTTGATTAATTCACCTTCACATTTCATTACCGAGCTTAAAATTCACCATCTTTATTAACGTATCACTACTCACGATGAATTCGATAGCGTTGATCCTAGCAGTATGCAGGACACCTATCATATATGAACTCAGTTAAATGACCTTGCTCTCCATGAGTTCTCGTAGCTCAGTAGATAGAGCGCCCGCCCGGTGTTCGGGAGGTCATGGGTTCGATTCCTGTCGGGGACTCAGAATTTTTCTTTGTCCCACGCTCGTGTCATGTTGATTAATTCACCTTCACATTTCAAATATCCTGATTCTTTAATTTGCTTTTATCGCGTCCAATACGCGTTTTCGTAAAGTACGATTTGATACTGTGGTACGAAGCCCGAGCAAACGCTCTTAAAGCGTCTATTTTTAATTTACAAACGAAATTTCATGTCTATGTAAGGGACATTGCTTGAAAAGCAAAAGCAGCAGTTAATCGACATTCAATAGGATCCATGCCGTTTAAGAGGAGCAATACCTCCGAGTTAATATCTAACTCATTAAAAAGACTACATTTGTCTATTATTTCATCGAAGAATTTTAAACGTAACCTATTATATTACTGGCATGAGAAAAGAAAGTGTATTTCATTTTCAACCTCATTTGAAGGGCAGAAAGAGCAGATTCTCAAATTTATGGGAGTCTTCGGTATTGTGTGTCTACCTCCTTCAATACGTAATTTATGATTCCCTGAACGAAATTTATTAATAGCAATTCTGTGATGTAGATTTTTTATCACATCGAGGGAACTAGATTTTTTGGTATCTTTTCTAAAAGAAGCGTAAAAGTTTAATTTTCTGCTTCTGTCAATTAATTTTACCAATTAATCAATTTGTAGTCCCAATGGGGTTTAAATAACGATTGCTTTGATTAGCAATTTCTGGTAGTTGCAGTCAAATAACGCCATCATGCAAATCGCCTATTTGAGAATTTAGATGTTTCGTTTTTTTGCATTTAATCAATTTATTGAAGGTTTTTCGAGTCGTATGTTGATCATGTCTGAGATTAACATCGTGAGGATTTCGATCTTCTTTTAGTTAGAGAGCACAATGAGATTTTTTCGCAGAAAAGAAGTCTTTATCAAACTTGCATATCAAACGTTTTAAAATTTTAAATAGTTGAAAAAAATCAATTTTTCTTCAACTTATTTTAATTAAGTTCAATCTTTAGCCTAAGCCCTTTTAAGCCCTTTCGCATTTTGGCGGTATTCGAAATGTTGTAGATGAGTTGAAGGCCTTTTCATGGAAGACTTCGCTTCAATTCCTTATATCCTGCCAACCGTTTAAAAGGATTAGTTTTAGTTTTCCCTAACATTTTCGTAAGCTCCGTTTGTCATTAGTCAAGTTTAAGTTGAGGAAGTTTGGTAAACGGACTTTCAAGAATATTGTGCAAGCAGATCCCTATATTTCCTTCATTATTGACAAACTTCTGTATTAGGCTTTTTCAGAATTTCGGCAGTTTTGCTTCATACGTCTCAGAATTGATGAGAAAAATAGACATAGGAACTCCAGCTAAAAAATTGATGCGTGTTTTTCACGGCCGGTAATGATAAATTACGTCACAACATTGTCAAAGTAGATGTGGATCCACGAGGCGAAGCCAAGTGAATCAACTGTCTGTCAATGAATGATAGTTATGGTAAAGGAAAATGAAATTTCGGCTCAGATCAAAGTTGGCCATTTAACTATTAGAAACTTTTTAAGGAATTTTAGGTGTTTTTTATTACGATTGCATGCAGCCCAGTTAGTTTAGTATTACAAAAGTCCAAAATATATAATAGCAATAAACAAAGCCATAATTCCAGGGTGACGAGATTTCAACGATCTTTTAAGAGAATCTTTACATCGTGTCCTCGAAGAGAACATGAAAGTTTAATTTAGGACGACGTATATACTATGTTTCTGTTCAGTTTAAACTTAATCTCCAGACAAACAATTAAACATTTCTAGTACTCACAGTCAGTGCAAGCAGACAAGCGCTCATCTTTGCTCAACTCTTGCGATAAGCGTGTTTCCTTACTCGATCCTGTAAGCTCTTCAAAGTTTTTTATATTCTTTGATACACTTAATTAATCAACTCGCGTTATATACCCTTTGCTAGACAGTAAGACGACCTTTCAAGGTAAAAAATATGCGCTTAATATTGTCTTCCACGTCATAAAGATATAGATTCAGCTGCTAGGTCAGCTGCTTAACAACAGCTGTCATTAGTACGGTTTGCACATAAATCAATTAAATCAATTTATTGTCTGTAAATTTTCATTTCTTTAATTTCTTTCATAGTTCTAGAATTTTTTGAAAAAAACAAACAAACAAGTGGAGCTACACTCACACTCAATGTGATATTTATAACAGAAACAAATATTACGATACATAAACACTCTACTGACATATAATATTGCTGCTGAGTGTTCCAAAATGACCAAGGGGTTCAGACGTTCCTCTCGATCCGTGATGCTCTGGAATTCCTCACTCAAGCCAATAATTTAAACGACTATCCACTGATGGCTGTCTATGTCTTCTGAATATATTTTGATATGTATCTAGTTAAATGTATAGTGATAGCGGCATATGTTGTTCATTTTTTCCATTTTACTCTGGTCAACTTGTAGTGACCATTTCGCTACGAAGGATTCATAAAGTGCGTTTATTCCACCAACTGCTTAAGCTAAGCCAAGGTATAAATTTTCAGCTGTGTAGTATTCTTGTAGCATTAAAAAAAAATAAGGAACAAGTTAGCATTTTCTGCAAGCCAAAACCCATGTTGTCAAAACAGGTGGCTTATATTACTAATAAATAAAAGAACGGAAATCGAGATATGTAAGCGCTGATGTCGACATGGATAAAAACATAATGTTTCATGTAAAAACAACAAAACATTAAATCATAAATCATGAGCAAAGGCGTAATCATATCAAGCGCTACAAGATGTGAATTATGTTAAAAATGTCTGCAGCGAATGAACGTATGATGAGCCAGGTAGAGAGTGATCAACCACGTGCACGGGGCACAATTCAAGAACGCTAGTTAAGGAGACAAAAAAGCATGCAATTTAAAGTTTTGCTTGCCGTTTTGCGAACTCTCTATGCCTTTCTGAATTATATCGAAATTTTATTCCTATTTACACTCATGAGAAAACAGCCTTTCTATTAAGACAGAGCACCGCAGAGTTAAGACCTACGCAGAGGCCTCTGGAAGAATTCTTCTGATGAGATCTTTGTCATTCTTGTAAATCATTTTTATAATTCAACTAATTGTATTAAAGTGTCAGGGCTTGAAACGACAGAAGAATATAAAAGCAACCAATCCTTAAAATTAAAAGTGCCAGATATCGTAACGAGAGCATTCGATTGCGATAGAACTTACCAAAATAAATCGACAACCTTGACCTCCATTGCGTGCGATAAAGGGTGTCAAGTGCTGGGCAATTTTCAACGAGAGCGATTATTATTGCTAATTACGTCAACCTTAAGCGTTAGGTAGCGTTTGACAAACACATAGCGGATGACCCGACTATGCCAAGGTTAATAAAATCTCTCTTTTTTTTTCTTACTTTTCGTTATTTCTTGTGGAACCTTAAACATAGCTGTTGAAAGGAATGTTTTTCGTCTCTAGAAGTCCTTTGAAGTCTTGGGTTTCTATTTTCTTCAAATATTATTGGGTTTCATACAGATACTGTGTGACTATAGGTTTTCGGACTGTTTAGCTGTTCTCCTTGTCTTAGCAATCCAGCGTGCGGCACCAGAGATTGTCAGACTCCTAGAGGTTTCTGAATCTATAACAGCAATTGACAAACCAATGGAACGTCAGCGAATGCCCAGTTACTTGGCCAGCATATAGCAAGGACGTAACCAAAAAATATTTTACTTTTTTTCAGCTGAAAACACAGTTCGAAGCGATTACGTAAAGCTATTAAAACGTCTTAACAAAACATTATCTCGTATATTTCAGAACGCTCGAGTGGCTATAACGGAACTGTCTCATTTTACAAAGTTTAAGTATTGATTTTCAAATGCCTTTTTAAGTTGCAATTTGAATTAATAATAGAAACAATACAGAACTGACTTTGCACGATAACTAATCTGCAGTCTACTTCAGATCTGTGAGAGATGACAGAAAAATTTAGCTAAGTCGCGGTATTTCGGCCATGTACAAAATTGTCTTTAGATATTGAAGGAAATCTGAAAATAAACCAATAAACCAAGCTTGAAAAACACAGAGATGATGATAAGCCATAAAGGAACAAGGATGGAGAAAATTCACAGGGACAAATGACGAACTTGAAAAATGTAACCTAAATTTTTCAAGGTGCAAAAAAAAAAAAAAAGAAAGAAAGAACAGCAACAAGAACACAAAAAACAAAACACAAACAAAAAACATCAAAAGGGTCACAGAGAAATGAGGCCGACATCTCCGATTCTAGGAATATGAATTTCCCAAATTATTCTTCCCAAATTAATATGAAAAAAAAACATAGCTCCTTTAATATCTCCCTTATCACACACCCAGCAGTGTTATTGTGTGCGCGGGCCGATTATTCGAAAACTGTTAATGGAAAGTACTGCTCGTGGAGACAAAAAGCCATTAATCTAGCATCGTTTAAATTATTAGCTGCAAAGCGCGATGAACTTCAGGTCTGCGTTGAGGAATGAAAGGAGATGTAAACGACCCATGCAGTCGATAAAAATAGGATCACTCAAATTCATTGTATTGTTTCGACGAATTGATCGCTTGAAAAATCTAATCAGATTAGTCGCAAATTAACAGGAGATGCTACCAGCAGGAATGTAATGAAAGGCCAAATTATTTTAAAACTTGCAAATTAAATATAGCTATAGATGCTAGCAAGGACTTTCCACAGCTTGGAGCTTGAACAATATGGGCCGGTCATCAGTTCAATGCCCGAAAGGCTGAGTGATTTTCAGATCGCGCGATAGCAGATCACAGAAAAAAATTAAAAACAAAAAAACAAAAAGAAAAAACACACACAAAAAAAAAGACAAAAAGGGTCACAAATAAATGAGGCTGACATCTCCGATTCTAGGAATATGAATTTCCCAAATTATTCTTTCCAAATTAATATGAAAATTGAATAGAAGGAAGCAAATCACTAGGAATACTTCTTAAACTCTGAATGCAAATATCTATGCTAAAATGTTTCACGAACGAATAACTCTTTACCTACCCCTAGAACGATGCCAATTCAGTTTTTTAGATATTTTTTTAAATTGCTCAGCTGAACCTCTGTACACAGCTTCTCGACTGCTTTGGAAATACAATTAAACTCGCTCAGTTCGCTAACAACCATTGCATAATAAAATTTTCAGTAAATTAAGTGTAAACACTGTATCATTTGAAAAGTGTAAATTAATGTCATATTTTCTCCCTGGAACATCGCAGAGAAAGAGACAACGACGTTCGTTCGATTGAACAGCGGCACAGCTAGTATATTAAAAACAGCAACTCTCGTGGATACAAACAATAAAACGGCGAAGGAATTTTTGGGCGTTTAGCGAGTCAGTTATTAAAACAGTTCCATATACAGTGACTATAATGATCTTCGTTTGAAGATAGCGAATACGGAAATGGTTTCATATCAATAAAACCCTCATTTAAAACGCTGCAGTTACAGATCTGGAGTATCTTCTCAACCCTTGCAAATTACAAATGTTACGAATTAAATCGATAACTAGTTTTCTTGTCGTAGTGTTTTTATTGTTTACCTTTGTGCTAAATTCAGAACGACTGCCATTCTTGCAAGTGCTTGCTTTTGGTTGAAATCAATATCACCCGGTGAAAATGATATTTCTAATTACCACACCGTTAAAACGGATATTGATAGGACCACGGCATCGATTGACCGAGATTACCAGAGATGTAGCTATAGCCTTATTTCTCGAAAAAAACAGCGATAACAACAACAACAACAAAACCTGTAAGATTGAGAAGGTGACATTCGTAATAGAATTATCGCAAGGTTTACTAAGTGATCTCGAAATAAATATTTTTCGCCTTTTCATGGTTACCGCCGAGCCGGGCTGACTACATTTTTCGCGAAAGCAAAGTGGACTGACGTGGAGAGGAATTTTCGCGAATCGTGAAGTGGGCAGGGGATTCTCGAAGAATTTAATGTTGTGACAAGTTTCGGTGTGTATTTGATAGAGGTCCTGAGAAAGGATGATTAATTAAACAACTTAAGATGTGTAGAGGGGACTGGTTTCTCAATTTTGTAGGTCTTAGTATCCGGCCCTTTAAGTTTGTTCAACATGCTTGAGTTATTGATCTTCCTGTAAATTAAAGTAGAACTTAATATGTAATTTTAAAATGGAAATATAATTGCATGGGGTAAAAAAGCTAGTACACTATAAACAGGAGGAACCATCGGAAGACGTCAAGACTGAACTGTCTGATGGCTATACATGTATATGATGATCTAAGTACAAAAACGAGATCAGATTGCAATATGATATCCATTTTGCAACTATAGAAGACATTGGAAGTGAACATATGAAAAATCATATATTTTGAACTGCGGAGAAAGACATGAAGACGTGATTGATCATCACAGTTATACACACAACTTAAGCAGTTGTGAAATTAAAGCCAGTGTCTACTGAATGCTGCTACTTCTTGTATACCTGTAAACACCCTGTATACAGGTATGCAAGAAAACTACGGTTGTAGTAAAATAAACGTTGGTTTTGATTTAGTTACGTAACCAAAGAATGCCAATAATTCCATAATACAAATTTGAGGTGAAAATGAGCGTTGTTTATCCTAAGCATTTTTGTTTCTTTTGGTACAGTATATTAAAAACGATAACTTTCGTGATACAAGCAATAAAACAGTTAAGGAATTTTTGGAAGTTTAGCAAGTTAGTTATTGAAACATTTCCATATATAGTGGCAATAATAATGATCTTCGTTTGAAGATAGTGAATATGGAAATGGTTTCGTCAAGAACCGTAACTTATAAAACTCTATAACGGTCCGGTAATAGAGTGTCTTCTAAAGCCCTTACAAATGACAAATTACGAAATAGTTTTCATTTGATACCTTTGCGCCTAATTCAGAACGAAATCTATCTTACTAGTATTTGCTTTTGGTTGAAATCAATATCACCAGGTGGAACTGATATTTTTAATTACCGTATCGTTAAAATGGATAAATAGAGAGTGTGTATATTTCTAGGACCACGCGTCGCAACTGACAGAGATTAACTTCTATGTGGTTATGGCCCTATTTCTTGATTTCTTGAAAAAAAAAAACTTCTAAGATTTAGAAGATGAAATTCGTAATAAAACTATCGCCAGGTTCACTGTGTGATCTCGAAACAATATTTATCCACTTTGTAACGGTAACCGCCGAGCCGGACTGACTACATTTTTCAGGAAAGTAACGTGGAATAAAGAGGAGAAGAATTTACGCGAATCGTGAAGTGGGGGATTCTCGAAGAATTTAATGACACTCATTACTCAATGAGGGGATACACATACATTTGTTGTGACAAGTTTCGGCGCGTATTTGATAGAGGACCTGAAAAAGTTTGATTCATTAAACAACTTAAGATGTTTTTAGAGATGACTGGTTACTTAAATTAGAGGTCATAATATCTGCCCTTAAAATTTGTTCAACATACATCAGTTGTTGATCTCCCTGCAAATTAAAGTAGAACTTAAAGCAATAAGTAATTTTAAAATGGTAATATAATTGCATGGGGTAAAAAAAAAGAAAACGCTAGTACACTATAAATACGAGGAACCATCGAAAGTTATTACAATTTCACTGTCTGATGACTATAAATGATGATCTAATTGCAAAAAACGATATTGGATTGCAATATGATGTCCATTGTGTAATTATATAAGACAGTTGCTGTAAACACGCTGTCTACAGGTAAACAGGAAAGCTACGGTTATTAGTAAAATAAACTTTGGTTTTGAGTTAGTTGTGTATCCAAAGCATGTCAAAAATTCCATATTGCAAAGATTTAAAGGAACGCTAATTATTTTTGTTCCTTTTAGGTGATGGTTGCATTTTCGACTTTTTTTTTCCATAAGTCATTTGGAAATTGTAGCTTTTAGGTCCCTTAGATATTTCGTGGGGCAAAAATAAATGAAAAATCTCCTTTCAAATATCAGTAATTATCAAATAGTTTTGTTTCTAAAAGAATGCTATTAGCCGATTCCAAAGGTGAATTGTAATCCTAACTATGTCGGATTTTAACAAAATTAAAGCAAAATTCTGTAGCTTTCTTCAATAAAATAGTTTGCTAGGTCCTCTAAATGCATTAAATCTTGATATTACCAATGGCCATTTAGCGAAAGTAAATACGTGACTCCTTGAATACATATTGTTGGACTGTATCTGTGTAGCATGCGTCGCAGACGCTAACAACAGCGGGGAAATTTCCGTCAGCGACGCAGGCGCGCTATATCTGTGATAATCAAAACAATATTTCGAAATATTAATACTGAAGGCGTCATCTGATTGGATCAGGCGGCTTATAAAAAGTGAAATTAAGAAACAAAGTATCATACGAACTTCTGCGAAAGTGATATAAAGGTATCTTGCTACATCGGCCTTGATGCCAGTGAAAGAGGTGAAGATGAATTCGAAGATGCGTTTGCCCGTTTTGACGGTAAGCATCAATTGCAACTGTTTGCCATTTTTATAAAATTTTCAAGTCAACTATTTGTTTATTTTAAACGCCATCTAAATACCCTTTGCGTCTTCTTTAGTTCAAGGTCAAATTAATCTCTAGCTCTTTTTTTCAAAGTCCTTTAGGTACGTTTAATTTAGTGCAGCAATAAGACAAATTCCTGCGAACTTTGCAGGTTTGTTCTACGCTAGATAGACGAAGAGATAGAAATACATTGCCAAGAGTTGTGCTTGGTCGATATAACGTTAATGCTTATCAGAAAGTAGGAAGCGAAAGAATAAAACCCTCCGGATTGGACTGAAATTACCTTCGTAAACTTCCCTCACTTTCCCCCTTCCCAGCAACTATATAGGCACGAGAAAGATGATGATTATCATGTCCTTTTAACAATTCAGACTGATTCCTTTTAGCAAGGGAGAAAAATTACGAGGATTCGCGAACGTTGCGGGTATCATCGATAATTAAATTGAATTTCCGAAACATCACGGAGATCCAATTTCATTTTAAAACATGGTGTTAAAGTTTGTATTTAACCTCATGGCGGGATATTGTTTTCGGATATTTGGTCACTGGAAATTCGTCTTTTTCCTTTAAAGATTCTGGCTCATATTTCTATATTAATCTTAGAGCAGTGGTGACGATGACATATCACAGCAGCGTTAAGAATCGACCTTAACATTACAATCACTTCCAACCAAAAGAATGCGAAACCAACGATCATACGAAATTATCACGGAATAATCGATATATTTTTCCTCTTAAACGTCCAAAAAAGATTCAGTTAAATCACGAATAGCAGGGTGTAACGGTCTTTCAATAATACTCCACAACTAGATTACTAGAGAGAAGCTGTACTCGATATCAGACCCAATCCAGGTGAGGCTTTTCAATTTCATGGTAACTGACAAATTGTGATATTTTTTGTCAGGTGGTGATATCACTCTTAGCAGTAGCTCAATCGGCGCCCTTTCCTAATTGGGAGGACACAAAGCCAGACTATTTCTTGCAACCTCAGGAATTAGGTAAGGGAGTTACTCTTGCCAACTATTTACATATAAAATACTACTAGGGATGAATGGAGCTAGGCCCCCAAGTATTGTGTAATTAATTAACAGAATGGCTGATGGAGTCTCCTCTTTTTTTCTCGGTTTCCTTTTGTAATGTGCGTATATAGCAATTTACTCTCAAATAGCAGTCTTTATATAATTAATGGCAACGTTCACATTCTGTCGACAATACATTTTTTTAATTTAAAGTTCTGACTAACTAGGCATTTTCTTTATTTGGTGACAATCAGTGAATTCTTCAAAACAAATGTTCAAGAGCTCGTTAATCACCTCTTTCTTTTTCCGTTGTTTTTCGAAGCTTGTTACTATTTTGGGCATCTGATATTGTCTGTCTATTTCGCAGCATGGATCGTAATGTTCTGAACAAGGAAATAAATAGCTGTTAGCAAATTTGAGCATAAATATAATTACTAACAATCATTAATTTTGACGCCTTGAGCCAAGCAAATCTAGAAAATCAGTTGTAGGTAATGTTAGTCCTTTGCAGTTTTATTCACCGACTGAACATTATTTTGACTAAGATATTAATTTTTGTCGGCAGCTCCAACCATCCTGAGTTGCTACGAGTGCACAACGAATTGTCCCACAGTTCACACATCAGCAACTTGTAAAGCAGACTTCAGCTGTTACACGCTGCAGGCGTTTGACACCATGCTGAACGAGTCTGTTTTCATCAAAGGGTGTATTCCAGCGTTCTTCTGCACTGAAAACCATGGGTGTAATTACATGAACCAATCTCTTGGTGGTGCTCTTGGGTCTTGCTCAATCAGTTGCTGCGACGTTTCGTTATGCAACGCTGGTACTCGGACAGCTACAGCTCCATCTATGATTACCACCAGTCCCCCTACGACGACAACAGCTCCGCCGACAACCACTCCAGCTCCAACAACCACCCAGCCCCCGACAACTACTGCACCTCCAACGACACTTCCAACGACAGTGCCAACAACAATACCGAGTCGAACTGGTAAATAAATGTTACAAAAGTGTTACGTAAATATATATGACTCATCCTGTTGTTAGCTTCTGTAATTCGTTCGTTTTTTTTTAAATTTCTAACTCAGTTCTCATCCTTAAGTTTCACTTGTAAAATTCGTCAAAAGATCAATACATATACATATATAGATATAGCTCGCTGGCATACAAAGCTCTGCTTTCATGTCCAGTTTGAGCACTCTACTGGGATGAGTCGTTACCGTTGCAATTGCGCATGCTCACTAGCTCGCTAGTTTGAGCACTCTGGTAATGGCTTAGATACTACCACATGTGTAGTATTTAGGGCGGCTTTTTAAGCTTAGCCTCCATCCTAGTCTTCAGCACTGCACTGATGAGGCCCAGAAGGCCGAAACAGTAATTCATTACGTTCCTTCGTGCCCTCACAGAAACAGATATGTACTCAAAAACCTTAAGATAACGTAACGCAATAATCAGCACCATAGCAACTATTTGAATTTGTATTTAACCGCCAGCATTTAAATTAACCGGTCAT
>Ga0126339_10000311_pt1 | contig 24745 bp, 5 predicted proteins | sample OrbTmetagenome_2_FD_92532 | JGI IMG/M metagenome (GOLD analysis project Ga0126339, IMG submission 92532) | Coral microbial communities from Petempiche,Puerto Morelos, Mexico - Orbicella T R C metagenome | ecosystem: Host-associated > Invertebrates > Cnidaria > Coral | place: Petempiche,Puerto...
AAAAAAGTCCGCCCCGGCCGCCATTTTGTTTGGTTTTGCAACATTTGTGACTCCCCGTTAACTTTACGGGAGGTCACGACCTCCCGTAAATTACCGGGCAAGTTACCGGGATAATTAACGGGAACGAAAATAACGGGAGCTTCGAGAAACACCCGAAATGTTTACGGGGACTTACTGGGTGACTTACCGGGCCCGATAATTTACCGGGTCTTTCGAGAAACAGGCCCCTGGGCCGGGTTGTTCAAAGCCCGATTAAGCTAACCCAGAAAAGGGTAGAATTTTGATTTGAGTTTTGTAACTTTGCGGTGAGGTTTCTGTATATTGTTTGGCCTTTTGTTTTGAGTTTTAATAATCACCATAGACACAAAACAAAACAGCAAAAAACATTTGTATAGAAGAAAATGTTATAATTCGATTAACTTTATTCCTGGGTTAGCGTAAACCGGCTTCCGAACGATCCTACCCTGTGTACAACAAGCTAACCCAATATGAGTCCGCGATCCAATCGATAACCAGCACTTGGTCAGCGGTCAACTTCAAGAAAACACGTGACCTCGAGGAGCTGTAAACTTGAGCCCGCGATATGGTCACGTGATACTGGTCAGCGGATACCTTGTTTTGACAGGTGTCAATTGATCATAACATGGATGCCCAATATCAAGGAAGTACACGGTAAACCAAGGCTTCATGTCTCTGCCAACCTATTATTTGGAGTATGGTCGTCATGTTGGGCAACTCCGCCGTCGTCGTCGTCGTGCGTACGCGCCCACGAGCAATACCGCTAGCCATGATAACCATGAGAAAATCAACTCATGGGTTTCCTTTTCTTTGCTATATGAGTATGGGGCTCCACTATAATGGACATCAATGCACACAATACAGAAGGTTAATTGACCGTTTTCTTTTTCGGGGTATTGGATTGCATCTAGATTGCAATGATGGCTCATGCTGGGGAATATCATTAAAAAAAGATTAATGTCACTTGCATTTGAAAACACTCCTCGCATTAGCTTTAGTTACAAGCTAGTTCCAATCCGAGAATAGAAAATGGTGCATTGTTATTGGTCAATGTTTTTTTTTCGTTTCAAAAACATCGAATTAATCCATCGTTTTCATTGTGAATGTAGACTTTCTTTTTATTCTTACGAAAGCTTATTTAAAGCAATTGCTCTTTTTATTTGTAATATTTCATTCGTATATATATCGAGTCGTAAACTGTAGTTATAAGATTATAAGATCGGCGAACCATTTATACGCCAGAACGATTTTTAAACTTACATATGGTTCATTTTCAGTGTTACGTCTAAGATGAAAGACTAACACATTTTGTTTAACTTTATTCAATTAAAATCTATAACTTATAAATTTATTTGTAACAACGAGTTGTTTAAAGTGCCACTATGATCAAATTCTCGATACCCATTTTTTTACATTTTTGTACACAATAGGTCTTTCCTAGATATCTTGGCAAATTTCCATCTATTACGAACATTAGAACTCATGTCTTTTGGACCTTTATTTCCGAAAATTTACGGCCGCCATTAATTTTCCTTGTTCCAAGTCCTGGTTGAGGATTGGAGAAAATGACGTCATTTTCTCAAAAATACCACACGGGTTGAAATTATGATAACAATTAGTACAGCAATTCGCATAAAGAATAGCAAAAACTTTGGCTCATATATTCGTGCAATTTTCTACATTAATTGTTGTTATAATTTCAACCCGTGCGGTATTTTTGAGAAAATGACATCATTTTCTCAAACTCTCAACCAAGACTCAGAACAAGGAAAATTAATAACGGCCGTAAATTCTCGGAAATAAAGGTCCAAAAACCGCGAGTTCTAATGTTCGTAATAGATTGAAATCTGCCAAGATATCTAGGAAAGACCTATTGTGTACGAAAATGTAAAAAAATGGATATCGCAAATTTCATCATAGTGGTACTTCAAGACGTGATCTAAATATTTATTTTTCGGTGACCTTTGTTATGATCAAGCTATAGCCTCGAGCGCAGTCATCTTTACAAGACTGGGGACTACTCAGCAAAATCGACTTATACGTGCTACTTTCATGTTTGTGGAATCCGTTGTCGAAGCCAATTACCAGGATTGATCATGATAATATAGGATATAGCGTTCTCTGGTAAAAAGTATTTAAAAACTCAAAGTGTTTCCTGTGAGATCTGAGATTGTCAATGATAAATTAAATCTATCCATATTCATTCTGTCGATATCATTGTGCTGACTACGAGCAATTTCCTTCTTTTCCGAATTTTCTATGGCGTGAGTGAATGCAAAGCGTCGATTGAAGAAGTTACAGCAGTGATATTCTAAAACGTTCTTTTTCCTGCCTTTGCAACGACTTAAAATTTAGGTCTCCGTTTCTACCGTTGATTTCCTCAAACTAATTTGCACTCGCGCTAAGTTTTCCTAAAACTTTCTATTTCCTGGCTTTGGAACTCCTGTTGGAACTACTTAAAATTTAGTTGTCTGTTTGTAACGTTGATTTCCATAAACTAATTTCCTCTCCCGCTTAGGATCTTCCCGGGGGAACCTTAAAAAATCTATTATTTATTTATTGCATAAGTGACAGATAGAAGTTCTTAGAATTTTCTTTGTGGTAAGCCTTGCTGCCTTGTACTAAGATCAATCAATGTACATTTCTTGCTGAAGTTAAAAAAGCATTGTCCAGTGTGTCTTACCTATTTTTTAAACGTAGTTAGGGCTGACGTAAGCAAAAAATCGAGACTCTGCAGCTGTTAAACGGGAAATTATAGTGTTATTTGTTCTAAACACGATTTTTAGTTTATTATCTTTCCTCTTTGAAATTTTATTGGTTGTTTCCTAAACACACAAGTAATCATATAAGTTGCGCTTGATGATTTTTAGAATGGAATCTTCAAAAACAACGTTCATGGATGAGCGAATCCGGCTTCAGGCTCACGCTTTTAGCAAATTTCGTTTGATTAATTCCGGTGTAGTAAGGCTTTACTCTCCTCACGCCTGTTGGGTATTGCCACTCAAATTTCTGCTTGATTACCGCCTTTATTTCTTAGATGAAAATTATCTTGTCCCAAATTTCGTCTTGGAAAACATGGAAAAGTGCGAGATAAAGCCATGTAGAACTCGTCATTTCGCAAGCAATACACCCACGGGTTGATTCCCGATGAAGTAAAGGCAAGTGCTTCGACGGATGTCCACTCTGTGTAGTAAGATAATTGTTGATTGAGACCACAAGGATCCAGTGTGAAATAATTCACCAAAGACGTGACTAGACTTGGCGACCAGCAAACAACAAACAGCCCAACCACAATGCTTACTGTCTTGGCGGCCTTGGAATTCTTTTTTCCTCTTTTAACCGCGTCTTGATTCAGCAAGCTGTTGTCTGTTATTATTTTTCTCGACTGCTCTGCTGCGGCTCTTAAGATCCGAATGGAGCAAGACACGATGACCATCATAGGTATCAATACCGTGATGATTGCAAAAGACAACCATAGCGCTACGCTACCTTCCGCGACCACAAACCTCGAACAGGGGAGAATCAAGGACATCAACCAAACAGTGGCTATGAGCTTGTAACATCTCCTTTTAGTTAGAATTTCTCGGTAGCGGAGAGAATGAATGATGGCGATGTACCTGTCTAGGCTAACACAGCACAAGTTAAATGTTGTGGCCACCGTTGTGTGTATCCAAAGATAGTCGTTAACTTTACCGTGGGTTTGCAAGTAAGTATCAGCGTCATATCCCAAGCATCTGATAAATATCCACGTTGGGGCAATCACCAAACCAACTAAAAAGTCGGCTGCTGCCAGCGAAGTTAAAAATAAGTTTGAAATTGTTCTTAGTGACTGGGTTTTGGCGATCAACCACAAAACAACCGCATTTGCAATTGTGGCCGCCAAACCCACGAGACCATACCAGGTCGACAAGAGAACCTTTGCTGTCATGCTCAGTTCTTTATACTCACTTTGGCAAGTGTTGTTCATCTTTTCTGGTTCCTGTGCTTTGTTGAATTTTATCTGGTAAGAAATTTTAAAACGGCGACAAAATTTGCTGCAGGCGACGAATTATCTTGGGTTAATATGCCGCGTATTTACCACTAGGTTAATTAAAATTCAGGTGATGACTTGGGGGGTTTTCAATCAATCGATTATAGCTGATAGTGCCTGTCATTCGTGTTGCCACTGTGCTGCGCTCATAACAAAGAGGTTGTTTTTTTGACATTTTAAGTCTGGAAGGAAAATTCTAATAACACTTTATGTGTTGAAACATTCCTCTTCGAAAATTGTCGTGAATTTCTGTCTTATTTGGTAGGTCAACAGTTAAGGTCTGTGTTGTTTCAGCTTGTCAACTTTTAGGTATAATTCCAATAATCTGTTATCAATAATCCATGATTCGATCGTTTGTCTTTGTTTGTTTCGGTGGCCGCCGTTTTACCAGTTTATTCCAAGAAAACGTGAGCCTAAAAGCGAGCTGTTTCAAATTTTCATGTGTTTGACACGCGTAAGCTTCGGTCTTTTGGCTATGTCGGTAATAGAACGATCTACGCTAAGCCATCGGAACATAAGCTGGTAGGTATAATAAACAAATATGCAAAAACCTCACTTTAATTTATACAAAGAATTAATTGCTGCAACAGGCTTGAGAGCTGCGTTCACGTAACGTCAATTAAATTTAAAAAAAAATTACCACTTGAAATATAGTTGTGCCTAGAAACGGCACGTAGCTTTTCAATATCTGTTAAGCGATGCAAACGTCTTGGATTTTCTCCATTTTCCACCTGTTGTTTTATTTTGTTTAATGAAATAAGTTAAATGAAATATTAAAGCGACAAGGGACTAATGGCTCCTTGCCTAATGGACCACCTTTTATTTGGTATGATTGAATACGCAGTGAGAAATGTGTTCGTTATAAACGGCTGGTTTGAGTCGGCGTCAACACTACGCCTGAGAAATTATTTCTCCGGTTAGGCCTAAACGCCCACACTAATCAATCACGAAAACGGAACTTTTCGAAAACGTTCTTCAAACCGGAGAAATTTGAAAACGGCGGGTTTTGACTTTCCTGTGGACGGAAAACATATTGAAAACGGAACTTTTTAGTCGAAAATTATGGCGTGACGATAATCATGTGATTTCCCAGACCGAGTTTTCCTCAAACACAAATTTAAGATGACCGGTAATTGATGCATTGTTAAATTCATCCGGCGTAGCGTGGACGGTACCTGAACCTACTTTGAACTGATACTGGCCATGGCTTTGAATCCATCTGCGTGATGTTGCAACAGACAGAAACGAGTCTCGCCTTATTTTTGTTATGTGTATGCTTTATTTAACTAAACTTCGTTACTTTCTCTTCTTTAAAAAAAGATCTTATTTTACAAATGAATTATTTCTGACATTACAGGAACTATATACGTCTGAAAATTTCAAGAAATTATTAACAGATTAAAGAATTAACATATAGAAGAACATTTTAGAAGAAAGTGAACGCTTGTACATGACGTATCGGTGTCATCTTGTCGCCATTAAAAATGCAAATTTTGAAGTCATACGATAGTGATGGGAGATGAAGTTAGACACGTAATGTTTAAAATAAATTATTTCGTGATCGCGAGAAATAAATAGGCAGTACCTTCGATTACTGACGGCTATATTAATATAATCAAATCTAGCACCAGTTTTTCGAAGGCTGGATAACGCTATCCACCGAATAAATCGCTATCCAGTAAATAAGTGTTAACAAGACAAACCACGCTATCCACTGGATTGTGATTTATCCAGTGGATAGCGTTATCCCCCTTTCGAACAACCCGGACCAGACGTTTAGCAAAATGTAGGCCTATTAAAACCTGCCTTTGAAAAAGCAGCTTTCCAGTTTACTCTCATTTGGTAAATGCAGTTTCTATCAGTTATGCTTCATAATTCCTTATTTGAAAAATAAGACAAGAAGCAAGCATGAGCGTGATACGCTTGCTTCTGATGCAATATAAGTCCGGACGAAGGAAAAACCTTGTCAAGCCGTTGAATCGCGTTGCTTCCGAGGATTGGAAACATTTACATGTAGCTTAGAAGTATATACCGGTATATAAAATTTATTAAGATATTTGTTATTGTCATCATTCAATGGCGCGTTTATAGAGCTGTCAACTCTCTAAGGTAACAAAAGAGAAAGACATCTTGTATGTGTGCAGTCGTGGATGCTACTTGAATTCGTGTTCTGATAAAGAGGCCGCTTCTTTTAAATCAGGAAAAGGTTTTGTGAATCCATCCTTCCCGTTTAAAAAGTATGTGGTGATAGTTCCTTTTCCCTGCAAAAGAAGGATTATGAGGCTTAACGCGAAACGATGGCTACCTAGTACAACCTGGAAGGAGGTTTGGATATCCGGTGTTAATTAGCATAGGTTTTGACGATTTTACTTCTCCGTTCACTCCTTAGTTTTTGATTCGATTGAGAAGATATATCAAACACTGGAGACAGTGTTTCATCGGCTATCCAAAAACCTCGAATTTCGTCAAAAATACTCCGCTGCGCGTTGTATTTTCAACTCTCTTCTCGGTATTTGGGTATCCCGATGAAACACTGTCTCTCGTTTTTGATATATTACGTATTACACCCAACCTTCCCATCGTGTGCTGCGCGTATGTCAAACTGATTGTGTTAGCCACTGTCAGTTTTTTTCTATGGCATGGTATACACTGTAAAAAACGGTATGCAACACTTTTTTTCGTTGTGTTCCATGGAATAGCCCACTCGTCACTTGTGTTTTTTCAGTGTACACACTGGTATACAACTCGAAAGCGTCCCATAACTAGTTTTTACATGCATATGAGTTTTATTTTCGCTGACGAAAGGATCTGTTATTATACACTCGAGGTAATTATAAACTAAACATTGCGGGGCCTCTGACTACAAGAAATTGTGTTTTTCTTTTTTTTCAGTCAGAAGCAAGGTTTCGGATACTAAAGCGACAGAACATCATTTTGGTAGAGATACTTTCACACCAAACGTGGATAAAATGTCGGAGTAGAACAATGCGTTGTGACCTTGCTGTGGGCTTTATGCATAGTACGAGTTACCCAAGATAAATCTTTTTTAGTTCGAGTCAAATGTTGAACAAAAACTACATACTTCCTTTAATTGGTCTAAATAGTAACAAATGATGTCACAAAACCTAACTGCACCTTTGGTTTTCAAGACATTCTGGATATGGTTGACAGCTTACCTTCATTGCAACCGGTCCTCTTTCCTCCATCTGAAAACCCCCAAGAAGATCCAAGGCCGCTTTGCATTCTGGGCTTAAGTGAATTCTTAACGCTGAAAAAGTTCGGCGTAAATGGAAAAATATAAACAAGATAAAAAAGAAAACGGAAATATTATTTTGTTAGATTTGATAGAGAGCGTAGTTGTGATTCGGAAACCCGGGTACTATTGTACTTCAAATGATTAGACTTGTATTTATCAAATGTGTAAATGTCACAGCGAAAAAAAGATTGTCAGCCGGGCCAAGCCTTAAATGTACTACGTTGCAAAACCATTTTCGACCGTGATCAGTGGCGCTTCGACATCTCGTTCGAAAGATAGGAACACAAAAACTATTTTGACTAGAATGGCACGCTGAAATTAAGTCTCGGAGAGAAGACTAGATTGTCTGGAGTATTAAACATATATATGGCATGTTTTTCTTTAGCCCGTGAACAGGCCCTCCCGTCGAGGATGGTGCGAAGAGAAAGCGGGAATAAAGAGGATAGAATGGAGAGGAGGGCCGGACAGAGTTCCTCCTCGGCCCTTCCAGCAGCGGTCAGACCCTTCAAGTCGGAGCTTGTTCACAGGCTAGATTGCTTTTCAACGTAACGTAGCATAGCTCGTAGTCCTCAATTTTAAAAGTGTAGAAGATTAAGTTCACTTTATACTTTTCAAACATCGGGAATACTTAATTTTATGTACTTACATTTTAACTAGTTTGTATTTTCTTTTGTTACTTGTTTATTAGGTAATGTACATTTATATGATATTTTAAGAGTGGGCATCCTGCTAATTAAGTAGTTTTTTAAGCTAAGCGGAGTTGGCATTATAGATAAAGAATTACCATTACCAGTTCAGAGAGCTGTCACAAAAACTCACCTAGACCACTAGATTCCATCCTTGAAGCATAGTTCACAGTGTCACCAAACAAACAGTATCGAGGCATTTTGAGTCCTACAACTCCAGCCACACACGACCCTACACGTGTACAAATGAGAAAATGACAGTTCTTAGTCGATTCCTCAAAAGTCAACTTTCTGAATAGTTTGAGAAATGAAAGTTTTTCTCTTGCGGTAAGCTATGTCTAACGTCTATCTGCATGACAAGTGGCAAGCTATACTGACCAGTATGAATTCCTATTCGTAGTTGAAGTCTGCTGTTTGGTAGGTGCTGGATGGTGAAGTCTCTTGTAGAACTGAGTAAGTTTAGCGCCATTGTGGCTATCTCACCAGCGTGCTTATTGCCGTTCCGGACAGGCAAGCCTGATACAACCATGTATGCGTCACCAATTGTCTCAACCTGTTTCGAATGCGGAAGATAAAGCATTTTCGCATTCCCTCAACTCATGCCAACTGATGTAGTTAAATCGTAGTATAATATAGTTTTATAGTATAGTAAGTATAACATTTCTCTCTTAACAGTTTGAGTCAGCAATAACTTCGTAAAGTCAACAACCATGCGCAGGCGCTGTCATAAATAGAGAGCTTAGGTAATTACGACGGCGACCCCGAGGACAACGACTAGTAAAAAATGAACTTACGTTTTAACTTCGAATTTTTTAATTGTATAGATCTGTTCAGTTCGCCTACTGGTATCAAAACTGGCGCAAGCTAAATATATATAACATCAGCGTTTGTCCAAATGAAAATGCAAAAAATTAGCGGCCACACGCAGAACTTGGTCGTTTGAAGTTGTTGTTGGGGAGAGGACGACAAAGAAATGTGCAAAGATTTATAACGCACGTGCACAGCCATTTTTCTGCTCACAAAACGTTTTTTTTTTGGTGACATTCCCGTTACCGTCGACGTCGTGGCTTGCTAAAGCTCCCTAATGTAATATGATCTGGTCGGTTACCAATCAGGGTACACAAAGCATCTTCAAGTAAGTTCTACCCCAATCAAGCTGTTTATTCTCAGTTTCTTCTGCTTTTTTCGTGAGATAAAGAAATACATAAATTACCTTCAAAGTTTTCCCATTACAATGAGCTTTTGGAAGTTAAGGAACCATGCGTTCGGGCAGCAACGGGAAGAAGGAAATGCATAATTCTACAAACAAGGTTTAGAGTTCGCCAAAAAAAACGACCTACCTTGTAAACATCATGAGCGTCAATAATGTTATCGAAACAAGTGTACAAATCGTTTAAGAAATGCACCACCTGCGGAAAGACAGTAAGCTGTTTATAGTGTTGGTTACCAACATTTCTACCAGACTTTGTGAAGGTGCACTACGAACAGATACTTGGACGGAATTATGAGCAGCGGCTTCCGTCTTAAAGGGAGCAACTTCACTGTTCGCGCATAATGAAATGCTTAGCCTAATTTTTTCTAGTTCGTCGTTTTCTAATCCGTGTCAATCTGAACCATCCTAAACCATCCTGTTCCTTGATGGTTTATTATTATCTCTTTGGTGTTTTTCTGTGTAAGTAAACTATTATTTTTAGGTTTCCTTCAGTATAATGGTAATTTTGTACGTGGCAAAAGTAACTCAAAATCCCGTTACTGAGCTCCTTTAAGTTTGATAGAAGTACGCAACAGGACGTTAATCCAGATGTTATGCAAGTAAAATGATGCAACGACTTTATAACGTACGACATAGTGAAGTTACTCGGGTCGGAATACAGTACAGCAAAAGCTACAATAACTTTGACTGGAATCGAAAGTTGAAGAGATGATCAGTACCTGCAGTGGTGTGCACCGAGCAGCCAGGGAGGTGAAGCCCACGATATCACTGAAGTAAATTGTCACGCAAGAGAAGCTTTCAGCCGTCACAGATCTTCCCAGCTTAAGATCCTCTGCGATTGGTCTAAAAGGAGACAATGCACTACATTTAGTGTGCTTGAAATTAACTGAAATTACTGGGTGGTTAATTTAAAACAACTGATTTTGATACTGAGGTGAAGTCACTTTTCAAACAAATTATCATTGCGTACTGTTGGCTTTTTATATAACTTTGATTCCTTTTAATTACTGATAACTAAAGCGTATTACCTTGTAAACAAATTTGCTCCTGTTATTAACCACAGGAAAGCAATAAAACTGGAAAACGTTTATTGTTTGGAGAAAGTTAGTTCAAATGGTTCAGTTCAGTTTAATAAGCTCGCTTCAAAAATAAATAACTTTTAAGCCTGGTTTTTACTACGACATAAGCACAGACATATGCATAACCGTAGCGAGGACGCCAACAGTCAAAGCGTATAAGAACAAGTACATATGGTTGTGAGGACGCGCACAGCATAAGCATAAGCACAAACACAAGCAGAAGAATCGTTTGTGTTCTTGTGCTTGTGCTTATGTCAAGTGAGAACGCGCTGCTATAAGCATGAGCGTAAGAATAAGCGAGAGTTCGCTGACTTAATTGTTTTACTGTATCGAGAATTGAGGTATGAAACCGGAAACAAGGTACTTATCCATTCTGCGCATGCCTATGTGCTTATGCTTGTGCTGTGGGCGTTCTCACTACCGATATGCTTATGCTTGAGCTTGTGCTTATGTCGTGTTGAAAACCAGGCCTAACTAAACAAACCTAAAAAACAATATTTAAAAAAGTATTGTTATAAAGGAACTTGATTCCTTTTTTGACGCAGTAGTGATAAGACCTTTTTCAGTCCTTCAGCTATATCTTTATAAATCGTTTATACCAAACTACATCTGAAGTAGTTAATGCTTAGCATAATGACGCTTACTTTGGAAGCATTTTGTAAAGAAGCTCGTCTGTTTTAGCCTTCTCCTCCGCCAGTTGCATTGTCCTCTCATCTACAAGATGTTCCAGTTGGTCTGTGTAACTTTCCATCATCCGTATCATGTTATCCACAATGTTGGCATTTCTGTAAAAGGCGTTCAGTGAACATACTTTTCTATTGTGATTGATGTATTGACACGGTTGGCATTTTTTCCAATAAATTTTCGATTCATGGCCAACCTCGTAGAACTGATTAGTTTCGATTCGTATGTTTTCAAGTTAAAACTGGCACCTGACTTCGCCTGTCCTAGACAAGATTTGGACCTCGCTTTTTTATTTTGTGTTACTTACTACAATCCAATTTGGCGAAGTTAATTTAGTAATGGGCATGTATTCATTACTCATATACATGTACTCTACACAACCATTTGACATTATTAAACTACTAATTCTGCTTTCCGTCAAGCAGACTCTGCACTATAAACATAAGAATAAACATATAAACATGACATAAGTACAGACTTACTTTCCGCGACTTAGAGACTTAAACTTTGACTTTATTTCCGAAAATGTTGGTCTCATCGACGGGTCGTCGTCCCAACACATTTGCATCAAGTGAATAATGCCTTTGTTATCACCAATCTCACTCGGTAAGTCAGGCCTGAATGCTGGAATAAGCCGTTTTCTTACTTGGTCGATGATATCTGCGGGGACGAAAATAGTCATAGTTTCTTTTCAGCTTTGATGAATGTCTCAGAGAAGCATGAATTAACTAACTGTTCGTCTGCTATTTCTTTGGTTCTCACTAATAGGGCACGTTCGATAGGTCACCATCTCTGACCACTTTTATTTGTTGTAATTTTATTCCTTTTTATACGAACTTTCTATATTTAGTTTTGTAATCAAATTTTGTTTACGGTGTATTTAATCTTGCACTTATGACACTGGGCGACTTTGCAAGAATCTAAATGTAAATGTAAATCAATATTCTAACATGGCTCCCATTCTTTCAGGAAATAATTAATAAATTTTTTTAAAGTTTCTTTTGCCCTTCAATACTCAAAAGAGACTTGGATACAAAGAAAACAACACCAAATAATTACCGAAGTTTGTCCTGAATGCCTGGGAGCTATGTGTAAAGTTAAACACATGCTCTCGTTTGTGTAAAGTAAACCTAAATCCTGACCATTACATTAAGTTAATAACGTTCTTGACTCTCTTGAAAGAAATGGCACTTGCTGTTGTAACCACACTATTCTCCCTATCAAATCTCACAACACTCATATACAGAATATCATTGCAACTTAGCATATCTCATTTTAGTATGGTTTACTGGCATTACTGCGCTTTTCAATAACATGCGGATTCCAAAAATTCAAAGCTCAACCGACAAATGTGTTTTTCGCTATCGTCAATCAAATGTTCGGCGGCTCCTCACAGCTTCCGGCTACTGCCGAGCACTGTTCCGTTGTCTGAACTGTGCTCAACGATTTGATTACCGTGCGCCCGCGCTTGGCAGTGGTCGGAGGCTGGGAGGAGCCGCCGAATATTTGATTGACGGTAGCGAAAAACGCATTTGTCGGTTGAGCTTTGAATTTTAGAGTCCGCATGTTACTGAAAGGCGCAGTGATGCATTTGTATTAATAATTTAGAATAAATTTCGCAGTGATTGAGAAACTTACCCCTTGGTTCCATACAGAGTGAAGAATATGGCTCCTCTCTATTGAGCAGCTCGCTAAGAATGATCCCATAGCTGTACACGTCACCCGGCTGAGAACAACGCACACTAACATCCTCCCCAAGGAATTCTGGGGCTGTCCAGAATAGTTCTGATAGAAAATTAAAAAGCGTGGGAAAACAGTATACATAAAAAAATATTCCATCTTGTGTAACGCTTAGACTAGCATATAAAGGAACCACTCAGAAACTGATGGAAACTTACTCTTGTATTTAGCATGTTCACCAGCATCTTGTGAGCTTTGGCCGGACTTTAAAAGATGCAGCCCATAGTCAGCTACTTTGCACACCCACCGACTGTCAATCAAACATTTGGATGACGTAAGATGGCCGTGCACTTGGACAGGAGAGGCGTGCAGTGCTGCCAATCCCTAAAGAGGTATTTGAAAGTTATGGCAGTATAAAATTGTACACTTAATAGACCGAGGAACCAGCAAATGCTATTTTTGGTAAGACACATGGCGAGGTACTTGGTAGGGAGGTTGCCACAGGTTGGCAGACTCAAATGATGACGATCTGAGCTCGATTATTTATGATATTTCTGATCACGTTTTGATGTTAAAAAGGAAATAACATTTATTTTTTTCTCAAACCTTACTGCAAAAAGTGCGTAAAACGAAATTTATTCAGAAAGGTTTTAAGGCTATGATGAATGCCAAGGATATTTCTGTCAATCAGACATAAAGTAAAATGTTTCTGTTACCATGGCAATATCTTGCGAAAACGATGCTCGGAAGAACCAGTCAAGTTTTATATTTTCATTGGCTAAAATTTCCTGAAATAAAAGAGAAATGCACTAAGTTTCGATTACAAACCTTACTAGGTATCAGAATTGAGCAGACAGAAAATGTTAACGTACAATTCACGTGGTGTAGATATTTCACTGAAGTCTTAAAACCTGGTCAGTTGTTGATGTTTAGTTAACAACGGCCTTACCTCTATGCTGCCCCGATAGCAATATTGTGAAATGATACAGACATTTGGAGATGTGACACATACTCCGATATATGGATTGAGGTTTGTGTGAGCAATGTCGCGCACCTGGCAGTGAGAAACAAAAACATAGGAGTGAAGTGAGTAACGTATTCCTTTCATCTGATCATCATCATCATCCTTCTAACACCTCAGGGGGTTTTGTGAGGCTGCTAAGTATTCCTTTAGTCTGGGCTTATTCATTTAAACGGCCAGTTGGAATTTTCATCAATTCACGGTTTTAAATATTTAATAATGAAAAATTCAAATCGTCTTTTGAAAAAGGTTTTCTATCACCCTCGAAGCCTCGTAATGCAACTGAAATAGTTAGCTTAAGGAAATGTCTTAATGATCTTGTAGAATTTATTTTGAATAATAGACGCTGATTATTCGTTAGTACATGAACTACTTTTATTCAATTTGATCTCTAAGGTTTTTTTGCGTGCCTACCTGTTTCATATCTATTAAGATGTCACGTGTGAGGCTAATGGAATCCTTTCGTAACCGTTTTATAGCGACTAGTTCTCCCTGAAGTGAGGAAAAGATATTACTTAGTGAGATCAGTAACACAAAGATGCTTGTGTAAATTCTAATCTTTACCCTTACCTTGTATCGACCAACGTTCGAAGATAACGGTTTTCCTGCATCTACCCATTCGGACTGCAAGGAATGCTGTGAAACACGACCAAGGCTTTTAATGACCTGTGGTAAAACATTACATTAAGGTCACACATCACGGTATAAACACCACTGTCAGGTCACAAATTACTGTTAAAACCTTGACGGTTAGTTAACAGATCAAAGTAAAAACAACTGTAAGGTCAAAATACAAACAATATACCGAAATACAAACAAATTTACAAGCCACCGTAAGAACTTAAAAGTTGAATGTGGTACCAGCTGAAACAACTGTCTCAAATAGCCAGTAACCAGTGCAACAACAATTTTTCAGTTCAGAACTGGAAAGAGTGGACAGAAAAGTATTTCAAACCTCACGATTAGATGGGGTGATAGTTTTATCAACCATGTTAGTTTGTTCAGCAGGGATCAGCATCACTGAATATTCTCCGTAACGCTTGTAGCATAGTCGCATAATTTTTTATTTAATAACTGTTTTGTGACACATTTTCAATAGGGAGATTGAATCCTTTACTGTCATCACGCGCGTTTCTTAAATTGTAGGGAAAAAAACATAGAAAGAAAATAGAAATTGATTATTGCTGGAGCATGAAAGGGTGAAACTCTGAACTGATTGAACGTTAACGCAGGGGTGCGGCATAAAAAAGAGAGCAAATGCCGGTCACAAAAGACGATTTATATACCCCAGTTATATTTGATACATGGTTGATCGTATTATGGTGCAGTAACGATGTCGTGCACCTACATGTATTAGTGCATTTTAAAGAAAGTGCCGTTTATGTGGTTATCATCTCATCCGATGGCAGTTAGTGACTGAGTTTTCTGTCAGATTTCAAGGGCAGACAGTTTTACTTGGAGCTGGTTTTACTCACAGTGAACTGAGAACCAATGCTATTTCGAGTCCTTGCCTTTCTCGGGCTTTTTTCTTGCATGCTGCCATCATTGAAGCTCCACTGTGAACGTGTTGAAACGAGATACTCATGCGTTTGTGAACGGCAAATTTATTTCAGACGACTGACTACGAAAAACTAGTAACAACATTAGTCTGGTGAAAACGGAAGTTCGTTTTACGACATTTGCTTTCACAAATTTACGTCAGTTCTGTACCATTCGTGATTTTTAAGCCATGACTGCCAAGTAAGTTAGTAAGTGAGTAACAATGAACTCTCAAGTAGGCTCACTTGCGAGTTGGAGTGTGATTTAATATATCAAACACAATAGGCCGTGTTTGACCACATTTCCAAACACCGAGAAGCGAGTCGAAAATACGACGCGTAGCGGAGTATTTATGACGAACTTCGAGGTGTTTGAAAATGTGTTCAAACACTGTCTTGAGTGTTTGATGTATCTTCTCAATTAAAATAAAAAACTAGGGAGACTGGAGATATAAGGCTTAAAAATCTATGGTAATTAAGAACAGTTCTCCAAGCGCCGTCACAGTCAGGATTTTTTTGGTTTAAACTTTATGAATTAATAAGTTTAATATTCGAGAAACTTGAGTAGTAAGGTTTCAGTTTGTTTTGACACTTTTTTCTGACAGTTTCTCCGTCGGACTTCGGTTGTGCACTGAAAGGCACACAGTGCACTTGTTTGCTCCTATGTTCAAAATTACGACCGTGTGCCACCATAGGTAGTCATCATAGGTAGGTAGACTAGCCATGCTAGCGTATACATAGGGCATTAAGCTCAGTTCCTTTGAAAATCAGCTTTATTAAAATCTAGATCACTGGATAATGCAACCCAAGAGTTTTCACGGGCTTAGCCATCATGCTATATGAGAAAGTATACTTTACATTATATCAACTTGCTTACATTCTTACCTTGCTAGCAAACCTGTTATCCACTGCGCCGAATATGATTTGACTGAAGTTTATGATCCACGCGTCATTCAGCAGGTCTTTCTCGTACATTTTCCGCCTGAAATTATCAGAATTTTAAGAAGAGGCGATGAATGAGTGACTAAAACAAGGCATTACCAGGAATAAGAGGAGAATGTCTTAAAATAATACCTGTACAAACAGAACGCCACGAAAAATAAAATGACAACAAGAGGAGCAAGGACAATAACTGCTATCAGCCAACCTTCCATCGCGTTATCAGTCACTGCAAAACACAATAAAACAAAGTTTTCATTGGGGTAATAGAAGGTATTTATCTAGCGAGTGGGCAAGATGAAGCAAATTCTGCGCTGTGATTGGCTACACGAGCGGGCAAGATGGAGCCATCTTGCCTGCTAGAAATTACCTGCGGCGTCCCGTAATGGTGTCCCTCTATGCCATATACTGAATACTTTATTGATCTAGCTTGTTCGGATGGCTGGATACTGGCCTCGTTGTTTTTTGGTTGTTAATGGAACTCAATTTACTAAATTTCTGCAACAGAAGGTGGCAATTGTGTCCAATTTACGTCAATCACGCTCGAATCATTAGTCTGTTTTAAATATCGTTTTTCCGCAACAGTCGCGAAAATGTCTTTTCAATGTTTTTCAACTGTAATCGGAATGAGAAAGAAGTAGTGGGAGAGAAAGGCAAGCTCTATATACAACTCTCAATATGATTTGAATTAAGAGACATTTCCGGTGTGACAGCCTGATGTTATTGCAATTCTGAGGACAGAAGTTAGTGGCCTGTGGTATAACATGACATCCTGAACTAACCAGCCAATTTCCATTTCCGATCCTGAGCCAGATTATTACCTACAGAGATAGCATCGCCGCCGCGTTAAAATCGTTTCACCTTAAATTCACTTCAGTCGTCATAATTGAGAGCCTTATCAGATGATTTGCTTTTCCTCTCCCTACCTGTGCAAGTTTCAGCATTAAAAACACACTCGGGCTCGTCATCAGGGACTTTAGTTAGTCCCCCTGGCCACACCGCCATTACGTTGGGTTGTCTGACGACAGTTCCGCTTGAATTTAGCTCCAGTAGCACTCTTGCTGTGCTGTTTTGTATATTCTCAAATACGAAAAACGGCACGCGGTTTCCTTTGCTGTCAGTCATCACTGGTCCGGACATCCCTGTGAATTCAAAAACAACTCACGGCTATAATTTCTGGTACTAATTCATCTTAGAAAGATACTACTTTTATGTCACCGGCGACTCACGCTTAGATACATCTGCATAAAGCCAAAACAGTGCTAATAAAAGTTTGAAGAAACAGTTTTCCTTGTTTGTATTTTTATTTCCACTGCACCCAGCACCTAATACTTACAACCGTGGACAAATTGTGTTGGAAAATGCGCAAAAACATGAAATCATATCCGTTATTCCTACAGAATAAGTGTGAGCACTCCCATTCTCCCTTCCAAAGTTGGAAAATGGTAAAATGCAAACTTGTGTTGGATGAAAGTGTTTTGTCAACATTGCACAGGGGTGGGGAGGGGCAAAACCCGTATAGAATATTGTTTTCCAACTCTGGTGACCAAGGTTGTAGGTACAGTAGAAATTAGAAACAAGGAATACTATTTCTTCAAACTTTTAGTGGCGCTAGTTTGGCTTTACAAAATCCATACAGATGTATAGTTTATAGCGTAGGAGGCACACTACTACCTGACTTGGTCATTGTTTGTTAGGGTTGAGAACAAACAAGGACCATACTTGGTGCCGGAAATGATGAGAAAATAATGTGTTTTAGGAAGCCATGGCGTTATTTACCTGTGAATAGCGGTGTTGTGGTGATAATGTTTTTAAACACTGCTGTTCCATTGAAGATGTTCCCTCCTTCATCGAGAGTGCGGTTTAAAGCATGCGCATACAGCCACACAGCGTCGTAAAGATAAGGTGCAGTCTGGGCTGCCTACCAAAAAATGTTGTTCGAGTTAATTGATATACTTGGACTTAAGAAACAAACAGTATTTGACATATTTTTCTTTAAAATTGTCAATTCTCTTTTCGCAGTAACCGCTGGCTAACAGAAAGTACTGCAATATAATAAGAGCGATACAACTATTTACATGTATAACTTGATAGCTATTTCTTAACCTCGTTGATAATTCATCTAGTTTAAACAAAGAAAATCATGACGGTGACGGTGTTTTGATATCTGATCTTAATTTGCATAGATTTTTTGCGATTTTATTTCTCCGAATCAGTGACACTCAAGACAGTGACTGACCACCCACCTAAATGTCTGCAAAAATACTCCGCTACGCGTTGTATTTTCAACTCTCTTCTCGGTGTTTGGAAATGTGGTCAAACACGGTCTTTCGTGTTTGATATAAATACTTACCGAAGGGGTGGCAGAGTGGTTCTGAAACTGTGGCATGTCCCGAAGTCCATCATTTAACCATTTTGTAATATTCTGTATTTCTAGATTTCCGGGTTTTTTCACGGACAATGTTATGAGACCTTCAAATACTTCCAGCATCTCGTCCCAACTCTGATACCACGGGAATCTCTCCAAGGATAGTCTTAGAGATTCCGAGATGTAGAAATCCAAGGTGACGAACGCGAAATCGCCTTCGAGCATCCCTAGCTTCTTAGCAACCAACAACAGGCGCGCGACTTCAGTCCTTACGGCTAAAATGAATATAACTGAAGTGACATGTGAAAATATAAAACCGAATGTAAGAATTAATAAATATGCTACTTTATATTATGGCTGAACTGGTCCGCGATGAAAGAACTCAACCAATGTTTCTTCAATGCGGACTTCACGCTAGTTCAAGAACACATATTTAACAATTATTCCACAGGCGCGGGTTGGATATGAGATGGTAGATAGCTAGAATCATCTCATATCCAACAAGCGCGATTGGAATAATTGTTTTGTTAAAAACGCCCCCAAACTAAAAAAAAAATAAACGATCCAAAAGATTACGCGTATCCTTTCCATATACATATTTGATTTGTAGAGCATGACATTATAGCTCATACCATGATGGCTAAGCCAATGAAAATTCTTGAATTGCATTATCCAATGGTCCAGTTTTTAATAAGTATAAATGTAAATAGAGGCTCTTTATGTCTGTATGCAATAGATGCAATAGACCTGATAAGGTGGCGTTATTAAAACTGATATAAACCGTGCATAGCGAATGTTTGCTCATGAAAATTTCAGAAAAAAATACTGAAGGTTGAGATTTAAATTTGGTTTATTTAACCGTTTGACGTACGATAGGCTTACACTTACAACTACTCGAAACGTTTTTTCCTGTTTATATTTGAGCTTTACAAACATCAGTATTGGTGGATGAGCTTACCACGAGCGTTTTTCTTCGTTTCTCCGAGTAGCCTCTCAGTGTCTGTCTGTTGTGTTTCTGGATCGTCGGCCACCTTATAGACATTATAGTATGAGACGGTTAAGTTGTTCTCTTTGAAATATTTCATTACATTGTTTGCAATTGGTACCCAGATACTAGTAGAACCGTCGTCTTTCGCAAGAATGGCCGCCCTTTGCCATTCGTATCTTCGCATTATTTGCAGTAGGATTGACGGCGTGCTTTGTGAATACGTGCGGCTAAACGGCTGCGTCCTTGCAAACGTTGAGTACTTGGTCTTGTCTTCAAGGTCCGACGAGGAACAAGAGTATGATATAATGGGCTTATTCCAATATTGTGCGAGAAGCGCGGCAGCGAGGCACGCTATTGAGCAGCCAGGACCTATGTATGCATCTACAGATGCATGCGATTGCTTAAGGTCAGCGGCTATCCCTACCGCGCTCACCGAGTCGCATGCGCTGTTGTGGATCGTGTAAGTCAAATTTAAAGCAGGAAGTAAGTTCTCATCTCTGTTAATGTCATCAAAGGCGGATTTTATAGCTGGTCTGATGCCATTTCCCACTTGAAATCCTCCTCCTGTGATTGGCACTAATACACCTACTCGAACTTCTTCGCGCACGGCATTAGATAACCAAAACACTAGACAAGTCACGAGTGACCTGATCATGGTGCGGAGCAATCTGTTGTTGAAAAACAAAAAAACAACTCATTAGATGACTGGCGTAGTTAAGATCTCGTGTAAACTTGCTAATGGCACCTCTGTCGTCGGTTGTTTTGCATTTCCTGTATTTTGGCGGCACCATCAAACACTGAAAACTCTGGGATAAGTTAAACTTATTGTAGCAGGGAAATATATTTATTTAACTTGAAGATTGCTGTTTTAAGAGATTTCTATTAGCTTGAATCATTTTATAAATCATTGGAATAGGTTGAGTATTGTGGTGTCAAAACTGCGCTAATAATATAGTAATATCCGTTTAAGGTTTTGAAATACCATGCATAGATTTAGTATCCGTGATAAGATAGAGTGTGGTATTGACAAGTGAGCGACAAGCATATACTGTAGTTTTACTCAGGGCCATTTGATCATTGATGTAGGGGAGGGGGGTGGACAAATTCCCCCCAAAAGAATATCGAATATATAAAAATATGGAGCAAAACAGTTGCAGAGGTTTGGAAAAAAAACCCAGCAGAACTGGAAGGAGGACAAACTATCAAGCAGCTACAATCTAAAATTATGCAACCCCACATCACCAAAACAATAATCATTCACCAACCCATCAAATAGACCAACTGTTCTCTCCAATATCGTGAGAAGAAACCATATGTTGTCGACAAGTCCGACCTGAAAAGTGTCGTAGCAGCCAAATGTTCTGGTTGTGAAAAGCGTGCCAAGGCACGTGTGGAGGAACCATTGAAAGACACTTTTCTTGTATTTTCATTTTCAATTACTACCTACTGCTGCATTTTGTTCAGATTGTGATTAAATTAACATCACACCGGGAAAGCAACACGCTATTTTACGTCGATCTGCATATCGATTATTGATGAGTTTAAATAAGCCTTCGAACTTTATACTGAGCTCCTTTTTGTATAGGTAGTGCTGCCTATCTTTCAATTACAGGACTTTTACGGAGAATTTTCTCCGGCTGGTCAGACCAGTTCCAATCGTCAAAATTTATAAGCTGAAAATGTCAAAATATACTCGAGTGGTGTTTACCTTATTGTCGTTTTTTTCATATCAGCTTGTCCTGCGCCACACACAAAAATCTGCCGGGTTGTCTTCGTTTATTGCTGTAAGATATTATCCACACTATTCATGTTTTTTTTTTTCGTTTTGACTACACGGAACATCTATTCGGCACACCTATTCGGCGCGTTGGCATGGTCGATAAACGGTTGGGAACGTGCAGTGAGGGAAGACGCTTTTTGTTATTCATCTCTGCTGTTTTTATGAATGACAATCTATGGCTTCAGCGAGGGTAACTTACCTTAACTAACACTTAGATCAGTTGAAATCCTGATAGCTTGATTCACACAGGAGAAACATAAAACACAACTTTCCATAAAATATTGAAACAGTTGGGTGCAAAAGAAATGAATTTTTTGGTAGGCGGAGCCTGTAACTGTTTGGAAAAGCTAAAACGTTTTGCTGTGTTCCAATATTGGCTTTATCAAATAAATAGATTTGCATCGTGACGTAATACTTTATCGCAGAGGAAGTTTCAGGCACAATTTTGTGTTTGGCTTGTAAGCTTTCAACTATAAGTGCAGGGGGTTTATACGCGTTTTTAAATAGGTAACTTTCACTAATGTATTTTTGCAAGTGGCTTAATTGAGTTGTCTCCCTCAGTTGACAGGCATACGATGGTATACAATGAGCTTAAAAAGTCTCGCCATGCGAATAATTTTTTCCTGAGAATCCTAATAATTAATTTTTGGATTTAATTTATTTCCATCGAGGAGAGTGTAAATTGTTCTAAGGACATATCTTTTTCCCAGTTTTCCTTTGAAATCGTTTGTAAAGGAAACGTTCTCTGTAAAATAAATTGAAAGAGCTTAGTGTAGGATAATTTTGCCTCTGTTTGATTTTAGAGTGTAGACAAAGGTTCCACATCTGACTATGAACAAATTTTAAATAGCTAAATTGCGTTTTGTTTGAGTTGTGATTCGCTTCAGAATTGGAAAATAATTTGAATCCCAGTTATGAAAATCATGAATCTCGCCTTAGGTATCGGTGATCACCGACCGTGAAAATAACTAGATCACTCGCCTGTGGCTCTTTCGTTTGTTATCTTAATAAGTAAGTTAAGAAACATTCATTTTGAAATTAAGTCAGGCCACTAGCAACTGGCGTAAACTGAAAAAAAGGAATTGTCAATTAAGAACTATTGTAGGATCCGAGGTTTCTTGGAGGTGGTTTTGTAGAGTATAGGCAGGAAACAGATTTGATGATTATAAACGGAGCTGTTGTGAATGGGTTTAATTGTTATATGTGATGATCAAAACAGCTCTTGTCCTTAGCTAATTAACAAGCTGATAACTACAAATATAAAAGGGACGAAAACGAAATTTTATTTTGAAAAGTAAATTTGTCTTTGGTGACCGGATATGCTTCAGATCATGAGGGCTAGTGTTCGACGACAGCCGAAATTCAATCTTTCGTGCTGCTTGCTATATGATATGGGCACATAATGCATATACGGTATATGGAAAGAATGACCAAATGTTGGAGTGACTTCTTGATTTACATCTCGAAAACGAGCTGGTGAAGCTTTCAAGTCCTATAAATAAGAAAAAATTGACTAAATTTACCAAAAATAATCTGTTTTCTTTAGCTGAAATTGACACTTGTCATTTTAATTTAAATTTTGCATTCTGCAGTTCCTTTGGGACAGTTATATATAGTTGGAAAATTAAGATTTGCTTCAGATCACGACGGCTAAAGTTCGACGACAGCCGAAATTCAATCGTTGCCACTTGCCAAATGATATGGGCACATATCATTTGTCTATTTGCATAAACTTTCAGAAAAGTCCTTCGTCTTGTTTTAACCTCGCATCTCGCGTCGCTCGCTTAGCTGCATGTTCTACCCTGAAACTCCTGTGGTAAGTCTAGTATATACAGTGTATGGAAAAAATGGCAAAATGTTGGAGTGACCTCTTGATTTGCCACTCAAATACGAGCTGGGAAAGCTTTCAAGTCCTATACAATAAGGAAAATTCACTAAATTTACCAAAAAGAATCTATGTTTGCTATAGCTGAAATTGACAGTTGTCATTTTAAGTTAAATTTTGCATTCTGCGGTTCCTTTGGAGGGGTTGTGTATAGTTGGAAAATGAAGATGTTATAAAATAATCAAAATAGAGGGGACTTATAATCGGTTTCCTTTGCAGTGAATGGTTTTACTCGGTTTATAACCACGCTTATTTATGGTGTGAATTACGGGTGCAGTCTTTATAAAGTAAGTTAATATATTTTGGCATTTAACACTGGTCTGGAAACAACAGAAATTATGAATGCAGCAATATTACACGGTTTCGAAAATAAAAGGAGTAACATTTCATGCTCATTCAGTTGATATGGACTAACGTGAAAGTTACCTTTTTGAAAAGCACACATACAAAAAACAAAACAAAAAACAAAAAACAAAAGCCTTTATGTATTCATCCGGAGATCACCCAGTTGGACAGATATTACAAAGTTGTTAGGTGTGATAACAGCCGGATGCAATTGTATTAAAGGATATCTGTCCAATTGGGTGATCGCCGGATGAACACATGACAGGCAGCAGTAAATTGCGATAAAATGATTGTCATTAAATAGTCAGGCAAATATGTCCATGCTGACCGCACCTGATGACGTTCTTTAACCGCCTTTTAATATGACGCCCAGCCAAGCGGGCTGGCTTGGTTTCCGAGAAATTCGACTGGCTATTATTTTGTTATTTTATTTTTATTATTTCTTTTATATCTCCGGTTTCTTGCGAGCGAGATTGTGATAACTGGGCTTGAAGTGTTTCTGATATGAACACGCCAGCCTAGTTACAGGGTTCCGTAGGAAGGCAGCCCTTGCCTGTTGTATTTTCCACATCAGAAGTTTGCTACTTAATTGCAGCTGTTAAACAACGAGCCGGAGGTTGAAAAATGCTATGTTAGGCGCGAACGAGAAAACTTAACGATGAGTTTTTTTATCACACGGTTTTATTCCTTGAATTTCGTGCACAAACCCCAACCGCGCAACCGTTTTTCATCTTGGTTTTCTCATATGAATATAGGACAAAACTCGCCCAATTAACTGAGCCAGCCCGGTTAAAAGGTTCAAATGAAAATAACCTGAAACACTTACATGAATTAGGTTTCCGCCAATGTGTATTTTCCCAGAATTAGTCAAGTTCTACATACTTCAGTACGAGAAAACCAAAATCAAACTGCGGAACCAAACGTACAATAAATTGAACAAAACTGTCTTGTAACTTAGGTCTAAAGATTTGCACGCCATACAACACTAAGAGTCACTGACTGAAAATATCGAGAATGGCTGGCCAGGTTAGAAAAATCGAAAATTCTGAAACTTTGCCTAAAGAACGCTTATAGGGAGCCACTTTCGAAAATATTATTCCGATTTTCTTAGAATTTAAAGTCTTCGAGAAATTCGCAAAAAACGAAAATATAGCTTTTTGCCTCATTAAATAAGCAAAAAATATCTGGAAAATTGACAAAGTTCTCGGTATTTGCATTGAAACAATTTACAAAAC
>Ga0126339_10000313_pt1 | contig 24725 bp, 9 predicted proteins | sample OrbTmetagenome_2_FD_92532 | JGI IMG/M metagenome (GOLD analysis project Ga0126339, IMG submission 92532) | Coral microbial communities from Petempiche,Puerto Morelos, Mexico - Orbicella T R C metagenome | ecosystem: Host-associated > Invertebrates > Cnidaria > Coral | place: Petempiche,Puerto...
GCATACCGATCAAACAAAACGTCAAGCCCATGAAGACTCATTGAAATACCCGTCACCATTTGTATATTCAACAAAAATCATTAAACCCGTGGACTGTGACGGTAGTGTCAGTCTGTTGGTCTTCCTACATTTAGAGCAAATACGAATTTGTGGAGGTGGTCAGGTGGTTGGAGAGCGGAGTTAAGTCTTTTGATTTTATATAAAACAGGGTTTCTTTTTTTAACCGTGCTTATGTTAATTTCTCCGTTGACGCATAAATTGGCAAATTCAGTCAACCCTTGTACAGCCCTTAGCTAACAAGTGCCCCATGAGTTGGACCGGCAACTTGTCAGATGTCCTACAAATGCCTGGAGCATGATCGAAATCTGAATTGACGGTTCCAAAATGTCAGTGTGGTCTAAGAGGGAAACAGGGAAAAGACAAAAAGTTTGAAGAAAGGAGACCACGAGAGGAGGAACTAGTTTTAACTGGATAAATGTATAACGTCAATGCTAAATTTCACTGCTGTTCTAGATGTTATGTTAGCAAAGTGTTTACGCACGAACGGCATAATCAGCTGTCCGTTCACTGAGAGCACAATAACGCGGGCGGAATCAGGGTTTCCAGAGAGGAAACAGCCGTGGAAAGAAAAACAGTCTACGTAAAATATCATTACAAAGTAACTAAAACGTAGCTGTTACAAGAATTACTCGTAAAACTGCCTTGCAGCTGGAAAATGCACGTAGCTCCTACGCAAACTGAAAAACCTTCAACAAAGAAAAATAGCTACAGCCTCCTTTCCAGCATCATCACGGAAATTTGTATTATAATCTTTAGTTTCTGGGTTTGATGTGCGTATCTTTCTAAACAAAGCTGTTGTTTGGAGAATTCAGGATGAATAAATTATCGGCTAGAGGCTGTTTTCTCTTGACAAAAGAAGTCTCAGATCGCTTTTCCATGCCGCTTAGAAGATAAACTGTGTTTCATTGACCGCGTCAACATCCGGAATTTGTAACAAATAACCACCTTACTTATTCTTGTTTTGAAAAGTTCAAGTTTTACAGTAGTTTCCAAAGCGATATATGGTAATAAATCTACCACACCTTAAACATTTTTCCGGGGATTTAATGTTCATGGTAACTATACATTTTAACCGCATTCATGAATGATGATTCTAAACTTGGTACACTGCTTAATGGTCTTTTTTCTTCAAGAGAAATCTTTCCCTTAATCCGCAATTTTTAAGCGTAGCCGTCATCTAATAATCTAATAGATTCGATAAAACACCCACATGAAAATAAAACCGTTTACATTGATGAGTCGAAAAGCCAGTGAGTTCCAGCACTTGTTAAATTCTTTTAGTTTCCCTCGCAGAAATCCACCAAATTTCGACAAATTAAACTTCTTACTCGTTAGCGAAAGTTTCAAGTTTTAAACAATAGAATTCAAAGTGTTACTTTGCGAAAAAAGCTTCAGCATCAGGTATAATGTTAATATATCGAAATGTCTGCATTCGAAAAGATTTTCCAAAACAGGAATGTTTAAGTCTGCCATAGTTAATGAGTCTGCCAATCAAGCCATGGTTGTGAGTGAGACAAGTGAGCATACAGTTCCTGGCACCTTCACGCTTCAACTGCAAAAGATCAATTCTCCTCACTTGCTGACAGACATTTATATTAATTCAAGCTTTATGTAGTGTTTTTGCTTGAAAGGAAAATTGATATGTTGATCGCGCGCTCTTATTAAATTAATAACGCATTGACAGGATAGAACTGTTCTATATTAGACAGTCTTGGTAGTACAAATTTCGCTTCCTTTGCGAATCCGGTGCGTCATGCAGTGAACGCAGCCTTACAGATTTCACCAGCGCTAAGTAGGGTTTTGTATTAAATGCTCGGGTTAACGTTGTTTCTTGATAGCGGATGGTTTTATCATATTTATTGTTTAATTACTTCCTTAATATAGATATCCCTGGATTGAAGGCCATTCTGAAAGTACCATACTTTTTTAAGTCTTAGTGAAACACATAACAACGCTCTTTAAATCACTTTTTCTATAAGAAATAATTAATTTAAAAAAGCTCTCATTTTATCGATTTTCTAAGAGAGGATAAACAAGAAACAAGTGCGTGATGAGAAGGAGGTAACCAAGGTTAACAGACTTACTGACGGCAAGCAAATTTAAAATACCACAGAGTAATGTTTAAAGGGAATATTGCTTTACATGGATCTAAATAATACATAACCCCTCTTCAATGATATTGCATTTATCTTCCACCTTGGTGAAACCAAGCAAATACTTTGCCCTACCAGTTTTTACTGAACTAATATACGGTACGTATGATGCTGATGGGCACGGGCAGACATTGGGGATTTCAATATACATAATGTGAGTAATTATATCTATTGAAAACTTGAGAACAACAAAGGATCACTTCTTTTTTTCTGTTTACATGTCCTTAGACATAACGTGCGATCACTTCGCTTCCTTGTAATTACTTTAACTTGTCTACTTTTGGAACGAAGGCGAGAAACACGCGCTAAAATGCTAACAATTCACCGCATACCGAGCGTATATTTATCACCATTGTTACGGTGAAAAGATCTCCGGAAAAACTTAATTCGCTAATTCAGGAGGGATTTGTTAGAAAGAGGACGCGAAAAGAGTGTGATAATATCAATTAAACGTGATGGGTTTCCGGCGAGGGTAGGTGGACTGAATCGAGCCACGATTAACACAAACTTACTTCAACACGTACGACTTGAAAAGATGAATACCAACATAGAAATATTTCCGATTTCTAAAAAGTAATTATCTTTTAGGACTAGCAATGGAGTATGATATAATAGAAATCTTGGCAGGACAATAATGATTTTTGACATTGCCTGTTCAATTTTCCCTTATATTGAAGCCAGTGAGATTTTTCTAATTTTAAAGCTGTCTCTAAGACTTAGTATCCTCTGCAAAAATTAACAAGTAATCATAGAAGCTACAGTTTCAGTTCAGCTGCTACCATTTTGAGTCATATTTTCATGTTTAATAGGTTTATTTAAAATTACTGTGTTCTAAGTTCTACTCAGCATAAGGTGCTAGAAAACACAATCATGCACAATTTTGGACCCAGTGTTAGACTTTTGTGAGCTAAAGTTCAGCGACGGGTCCTTGTGCAATTTTGTATTGGTGTGTAGGAGTGAGAAACACCAGCCCTATTCTTAAGATAAAAAAAATTGATTTATGCCCTGATGAGGCAAAGGCGTTAAAAGGGGTGGAATTAAAAGCAACCAAACAAAGACTTGTTATGTTTGGACGTGTAATATAACGAAATGCCCGATTTTTCATTTTGTCAATTAAGCCTCATAAACAAAGGTTTAATTGCTTCTGCGTTATTAATCCAGTTTCCACTGATCGAAGAATAATTCTGCTAGCACTTCTGAGGAAAACAAAATAAAAACTATTTTAAGCCCACAACATACGAAAGACAGAATTTCGGTGAGCGCCAAGAAAATACGATTGGAAAATCATTCTAGCAATTGTTCCTTTCTTTAAGATAAAGCATAAATTGTGGCAAAACATTATGACAAAACACGGTCGGTGCTTTCAGAAAAGGAAGAAAATTCAAGCTGATGAGAAATTTTTTTATCGAATTTTCCCGGTTTTTTTTTTATGTTTTTTTTTTGAGAACAGAATTAACTATTCCCGATCGCATGGCCAAAGAAAAACTAGTTTTATTGTTAAAGTGCACCTAAGCTTTGGAAACTCTATATCGTTTCAATTATACGGAGTTTTAACTAATAACTTCATCTCTAAATGCATATTACTAATTTTACCATGCAGCTGAACACCGACTGACTCACGTGAATGAATTAGAATATTATCCATCTTTAAATGTACGAGTTTCAAAGGAACAATTTAGCTTGCAGATTGGGTTAGCGTGGTCGGCAAAAAGCTATTGAATACGCCTCAGCGACGAGTTAACGACTTACTTAGTATCTTGAAAGAAAACGGCTCTTTTTGAAATCTCTCAGGAACATTGTAGAAAGTAAACTCCGAAAAGGCCTTTTTCTTCAACCGGAAGAAGGTGAGTCCGTTAAATGTTACTTGAAATGAACATGTCAAGTCCCTGCAACCCCTGGTATACAAGAAGCGCGTTAAATGTACGCCAGTACAGTTAAAGTAATTTAGCTTGGTTTTCCGTCTGCTCTCATTTCTTCCCTAGAGCAAACAGCAATTGAGATCCCATCAAAATTCCGGAAAATTCTGTCATACACAGAAGCTTGCTATCAAAGCGCGCGGCAAACCGACAGAATGATTTACTTTACGAACGTACGTTTTTTCAAGTGTGTATCCAGGCGTCTTCTTTAAAGTTCTCGTTGCATGTAAATTATATAGAAAACAAGGCCGAGATGATTTTCCATTAGAAAGGGACCTAAAACTAACAAATCAATTGGTCGCGTTTCATTATGGCGCAAGGAGGAAGAGTTATAGATTACTTAGAAGACAAAGCAATTGTGTCAAAATAAATTAAATAAATTAAATATAATTTAATTAAATATTCTAATGTTCTTAATCTCGATAATTTTCAAAACAGGGCTACTCAAGGTCTGTATGCGATCATTTTCTGCGGTCAAAACAAGGCAGAAATTCATAGAAATGTCTTTACATTTGTTCTTTTAAAAGGAAATCTTTGATGAAGAACAAACTGCCAAGAAAAAGACAAAGACGAACCCCAGGAGGGAACAATTTGTTTTGAATGTTAGTGACGCGTGCGCATTGCACGTTGTAACAGGTGTAACTAAATCTTATGTTCGTGCTATTGTCGTTCTCTGTTTTCACTGACTTGTGAAGTTACCTTTATCTTTTCTACCTCTCTAAGACCCCCCAAAAGAATAGTTTTCTTTCTTTCGTTTTCGCTTCATGATGAAGCCGTCTTGTTTTCGCGGATTCAGTCGTAAATGATCTTTTATTGTTGTCAAAGTGCGAAAAATTGGATGCGACGATGGAAGTTTTTAGGCGGGAGTTTCATATCAGTAACAGTGTTGAATCTGTCCGTCCGCTGGGTTTGTAATATAAGCAAACATTTTACACTTAAGTAGAGAACTTTCTTTAGATGTCAAATTTCATGGCAACCCCGAAAAAAAATATATTTTCTGTTTAATACAGCAACGAGGGTAAAGTGTTTCTCTTATTGTTTTTCACGGCAGCAATTCGAATGATGAGAAGTAAACATTTAGGCTTTCTGCCGTAAAAAAACAACAATTGCTATAGAAAAACTCTTCAATAAATTAAATTTGTGAATAAAATTAACTCCCACTGGATAAGTTGTTACCAAATATGCCAGCAGAAAGGAAGTTCTTACCAGCAAATCTAAGCTGTAATTACGAAATTCAGGTTTGCGAATTGAGTAAAGCAAAAAGAATTAGAACGAGAGGATAAACTGAGCGAGTTTGTTCATAATTTTCGTTTATTTTGTCGAAACAAAGCCCAGGCCTTATTAGAGATATTGTAAAAAGAAAGAAAAGGTAAACGAGAATTGCAGCTGCTGCGCTTTAACATTTTCACAGCTCATGGCGACTGAATATCTAATGTGTTATTATCAGTCAGGTGCCGCTTGCTTCGAACTTCTAAATGATAGCGACTTATATCGTTACTGGATCACATGTAGCCACTAAGAGCGAAATCAAAAAACTCGACTTCATTACATTCACTTTGTGAAATTCTTGTTTACCAAAGGTGGATAGTAGATTTAGCTTGGCATGTTATTCACGGCGCTCGTACTAAAGACGAGCCGTTTAACACTCATTTCTCTGTTTATCACAAAAAGAGTATTTCGTTCATCTAAGAAGAACAGAAGAAAAAGGGGATTAGATTTTATTCGGCGAACATTTTCTAAAGCTTAAGGTGAATTTAGCTATCGTAGTATATAAGTAGTTTGCGGTCTCCTTTCAAATGTCTCGTGTCAAACACAATCCAGTTAGAAGTCAGCTCATATCGGTTCCAAACCTTTTAAGTTAGAGGACGGAGAATTTTGCAGGAAATATCAAATGATGTGATTGTTTGTGTTTTTCAAATTCCCATTTTGTGCGTATTAACTCCTGTTCTATAGTTCTTCGATTGTGTTTTTTTATTGAAAAATTGATCATTTGTATTTCTATTTTAAAAAACCTCGCTCTTTCGAATATTGATAACTCAAAAGAGCGCTTTCAAAACCGATAAAGATCACGGTTCTTTTATTTCTTTAGCAGAATCACGCAGTTTCGATTTCCTGCGTGTCTGTCTCGTACGTGACCGTGCGGCTTCGCTAAAAAAGTTGCGTTGTTATGCGTGACGTGAGCGCACTGCGAGGGCTGACGCACCTACGCTTCAATTTGTCAGTTTTGTTATCACTGTGTTCCAGTTTCATTTTAAAAGCATGCGTACATATGATACGTAAGTCTCTACAGTCAACAAAGATACGAAAACAACGCACACAGGCTCAAATAAAGCTTGATGAAAAACTCAATCAAGCTGGACTGAAAGTTATTATGACGAACGTGCTTGCCGCCAAATGTAGCGTGTAGAAGGGAATGAGTAAAGTTCAATACAAGCATGACTAGTCTGATGGTTTGCTCAAACAACATCAAAGAATGAGCGGGACCCGGAAATAAATGCCACTTCGCCGATAGAAAGCTGGACAATAAGTTTGCTAAGCAGTTGAAAATGTCCAATTTCCAGAGAATTTGTGCAAAAAAATTGTGTAGCTGTCCTCATCAATTCATATTAAAGCGTGGGAAAATTTTTCCATTAAACAGCTAGCTCTCACGAACCTTAAGAAATTCATTTAATGCCGAGATAAATTGCTAATATTACAAGGCCAGGGTTATCCAGATAGTACTTTCCCGTAAAAAATTCGTTCGTTTAATTGCCGCGAAAAATTATCAAAACAGACAAAGATTGTTTGCTAATATAATCGTCAAGTTTGGGAAAGATTTTTTTAGAATTGATGAAAAACTGAATCTCATCGTCACCTGTATATAGGACGAACAATAAAATGCTAACTCATTTTCTCGTCACACAATACCAATTAGCGTGCTTGATGTTCGGTTTCCACGGGGTTTTTTGTTTCAAAGCTTAGCCTCTTTTTTGCAAGAGCATTAAAATCAGTTCTCATCAGGAGCGCACATTCAGTGTGCTAAATGATTGGAAATCCCACTTTACTTTCTTTCAGGTTTTTCGTGTACTTTCCCCTTGGGGACCACCCCCCGGTATAAACCTAGAAATTAAATCGCACGCATCTCGTATTTTCACCAAAAAGAACAAAATAAACAACTATTTAAAATTTGTCTTTTTGTAATCTTGCGTCTAAAATGAACGGACGAAGTGAACATCGCTTCGCCGGTGATCTGTATAAGAGCAAAACGAACGGTGTTACGGGCGGGAAAGTTATTCCGCCTCGTACAGCCCCCTTGGAGGTTTTACTTACGGTCCTTGTGAATGATTGCTGGATATGATCATGTTATTAGGTGTATAGGTGAATGACAAACTAGGCACGCGTTCGCCAACTCGCGGCGACAGCTAACGTGTGCCAAATGAGACTAATTGTTTTCATTGTTTTGATTGGTCAACAGACAGAAATTGACACTCGGTGAATTGCTACTTGCAAATGACCAATCATACATCAAAAGGAATAAATTGGTAAACCAATGGGAAACGCGTTCGCTATAAATGAAAGATTTGATCAAAAGCGGACAGCTAAAATCTACAACTATGATCTCGTGTGAATATGACAAAGCCGACCAAATATTACACAGTAGAGTAGAGCGCTAGTTGCCATTTTTTACTACAAACTCTAAATTAATTCATACCATTACGGTGTTCGCCTTTTTAGTTTTTATTTCGGCCGTGTTTTCTTAGTTAACTACCAAACGACAAGCCTGCTATTTGACTCGATACGCAAAGGACAGTTCTTCATAAGCGGTGTGTAACTTACACACTGAGATTAGAATGTACCAGTTCGACTCTACATACGACCAAGAGGTTCCTCACATGTACCCACAGGTAACACAAACATTTTCTCGCTTAGAAACGCTTTCATTTCTACTCCACTTATCAATGATTTTGTCAATTTATTCTCACCAGCTCTCCTCAAGACCCTGTCATCTCGAACGCAAATCTTGTAGTCCCGTGGAGCGAATTCGCGGCCACGGTGAAAATCTCTCTGTCGACTCGCAAGGTAAACTACGCTTCCATCACAATACTCTCTGATATGATTTTTTTTTTCTGGTATAAGAAAAATTGTGATTAAGACGGAGCGATGTTTTTCCGTCTTCATGCAGAATTGTTTCAAGATTTGTGCCAAATGCAAGAACACTGGATGATCGAAGGTAACTATGTTAACGTGAAGTTTGCGGCGAGTTAGCGATAATTTTATTAACGTTGGGCACGAAACATCCTGAATAATTGATGAAAAAGCGCCGAATTCATTAAACTTAGATTTTAGATGTATAACGTTTAATTTTCTTTTGCTGGTGGCTTTTTTAAGCGCGGCCATACCAGTCAAGTACCACTGATGAACAGTTTGTGCCCGAAATCGAAGGAAACTCGACAACTCCGAAGGAAGGTAACTGTCAAATAAATTATTGTGTTACCCGAAAAAAATATTCTGAGAAAATTATATGTGCGTATATTAGAAAGCAACAGGTATAAGGGAAGTGGAAAACGATTTTTACGTTCTCTTTACGACGACTTTTCCGGTTACTCCGCTTTTTGGAGAGCAATAAATTTTTTTCCCAGTGTTCCCGTGTAGTTGTTAGAGGAACGTTAATTAAGTAGAATTTTGTCGGTAAACACGTGCCTTAAGTTCCATTTCTGACTACTGAAACACCAGTGCAATTAGTGTTATCTCTGATGACAACCTCTCCCACAATCTTGCCTAAGTTTTTGCCTCGGGCTTATTTTATTTATGCCTTAAAAAGACCGCTGTAATGTGACGATGCTCATAAATTTAGAGCTGTTCTCTAACTGGAGAAAAGTCACTAAAAACCGCATCAAAAGATCCGCGACGATAAATGGCCTTAAATATCAATGAATATTTTTCAGGTTTCTGTTTGCCTAAAACTAAGTTAAATACCAGTTTTTTTCTTATTTTGTAACGAGCCTTGATTTGACGGCCATAATACAGTCACCCGGCGTATTATTTTCCCAACAAAAGTTGTACATTTCGCTTGTTTTCCTTGCTCTGCCCCCATCCCATTTTTTCATTATGTAAATAAGGCATTCTTTTTTGTTTAGGCCATTCATAACGTTAGTTTTGTTTTGAAAATGAATAGGCATTTTTGTCTAGAGGTATATTTTTTCTCGTTTTGTAGGCAGCTATGCCACACACATTAAAGCCGAGCCCAGAGAGCGAGCGTGTCAGCAGTCCGAGCTACTTCGACGAGCAACACTTAAGCAGTCAAACAAGATGGACAAGACCAACGACAACTCTTCTTACATGAGAATGATAAGTGAAAGCCACGCTTCAAGCAGTTCCCCTTTGGTATACACCTGCTCGGCGCAGCCATCAAGTTTTCACTGCATGAAGGGTTACAGACAACTAGCAGCAGCTTATGACAGCACGCCGTTCGATTCTTCGCCAGCTCCCAGTTATCCTTCCATCAAACAAGAGCCTATCGATTACACGACATGTGAAAATCCCTACGAACAAGGTATGATTAAAAAAGATTTTCGCCTCAATTTTCTAGTGTTTACTCCTCAGTTAATAAGAGAACTGTTCTTTCTAGCTTCTACTGTGTTTTGTTTTTCACAAATTTTCATGTGTTGCTGCTTCTAAGGCAAATTAAAATCAGCCCCTGTATTTCTGCGTTAATTTAATTTTTTTTTTCTTCACTTGAACCTTACACTTGTTGAAAGAAACACTTTTGTTGGTCTGTATCACATTTTTATTTGATTTTTTCCCCCACTGACAAATGTAAAGACAATTTTAAAGCCATGACCTCCTAGAGCCTTTCAATTCTTCTTCACTCATTTAGGAATGAAACTTTTATGAAGAGTGAAAGTTATTTTTTAATAAGCCTTTTTTGCTATCTTTACGGCAATTACTACAGTTTTTCAACTCCAATTCCCCGGTTCGATTAACAGCGGTGCATGAAATGTGTCACGTGTTTGACAGGAAGAACTGTTTTGCTTGTAAATGCTGCTCATTTCAGTTTTGTGAAATTTTTGGGAAAACGATAAATGAACGAGTTGTAAAGTTTTTAAGCTTTGCTCTTTTGTTTCGGTGCTTTCAGAACGTATGTATGTTTTTGTGATGAGAACACTAACAAATGGTTTACGCTGTATACAGTTTGTTGGCGACTTCATGTTATCTTTTTTCCTTTCAGAACGTTTACAAAGTCTCGCGTCTTTCCACCATCAAGCGCATCAGCAAGCAGAGTGTTATGGCCTCCAAACATCTTCAACAGAAGGTAAATTTTTCTTCATTGTGCAATACCACTCGCTGAATTGTTTTTCATTCTAATTAGACATTTTGATAGCCCACACATTATGAATATTCATAGCGCTTTGATTTTATGATAGAAAATGTTGAAATTAATTTTAATTGTTATGGAGTGAACTGAACACAATATCTTAAATTTGGAGCGCAGATGTTTTTTGGCATGATTGCTGCATCACTTTAATATTTTCTTTGGCAAACACATATGAACTCATGACAGCCTAAAGCCAGATGCTCTCTCTCTCTCCCAAAAGCAATTTCTTGCTCTTTTTCATTTTCGATTCAATATGAATAATTTTCAAACATTTCTCGTTCTAGATTCAAAAATTCTCTTTACTTTAGTATTCTTGTTTTCATATGTGTTGTTTTTTTTTTGTGTGTGAGTTATGATGCTTTTCTCCACTTAAAAATCTTAACAAAAAAAAATACACGCTAATTGAGGTAAAAACATTTTCAAAGGGTTTTAGGAAGATCCCTTAGTTTACATTTAAGATGAAACATCGGCTTAGCTACAACGGGTATTCATTCCTCACCGTTCCTCAAATTCGCTATGCCAAGTAGTGTTACAATCCAACCTTTCAGATTTCACACAAGCTAAGAAGCCATTGTTTGCATTTTGTATTTCTGTAATTAAATTATACGTTGACAGCGGTACATTCATAAGGACATTTTAAGCCTTGAAGCATGGTAAAACATGATAGGCCTTTCCAAACTTTTTAAAATTAGTTTAGGTTTTGAGAGCCATTTACTCGGCATTGTCAAAGGTAATTTAATTTGCTCGGTGCAGGACAGTCGTTTAAAATTCACAATCGTGACGCAGGTGTATTTCGGCGTTGAATGGGCTAAATTTCAGCTGATTAGTGTTTTAGGGTTCTCTTCCTCCTGAACATCTATTGAACGCGCACAAAACCGTCTTCTCTTACCGGTACAAAATTAGTTGCAAAAGTGTTATACATGACCTTTTAATTTCCCAATTGCGCTCAAATGAGGGAGACGAGATTTGTTCTCTTGTGCGATCATGTAGAGAAGCGCAATGCTATACAAAAAAAGAGCATTTATTGACAGTGAATAGAATAAAAAACACACGTCTTTACTCTGCTCATTTTTTATTATACAAATAAAGAAATTAAGGTGTGTTGAAGTTCCGCATACGAAGCTTTTCGGTAAAGCTTTTGTCTGTAGCCGTTTACGAAAATGCGAAAATGTTGAATTTTGAATATGAAGAGGAAACAGGAATGTTACCAAAGAAATTATTTTCCTTTTAAATGCAGTTATCTTTCTTTGGCTTCCACAAAACTCGTGAAGAACCGGTTTGAATTGCTCTCCATGCGAGGAATAGCCGATTATTTCATGGGGTTTATATTTTGTCCTTGTTTATGCGGACGTTGGGTCCTTTCATTCGGTTAATTACATAAGTAGGTAGTTTCGTCTGATCATGGCAAGATCAAACACTTTGCCCACAATTCAATCAACCCAACGCTGCCAGAATTATTGTGTCAATTGAATTTGCCCTTTCACAGCTTCACAGTTTTGCTGTGTTATGAAAAGTTTAAATTTTCTCATGAAACTGGTAATCAAATGTACGCTTGAGTGTTCAGCACCAAGAAAACATTCACACACAAAGTACAACCAATAGTAATAATATGTTTTACAGGTTCTTTAATTTCGAAAACGGAAGCCCCGTGCGTTTCAGAAAAACAGAAAAAAAACCTCCAGGCAAATGAAATCACCTGCGGTTTAATAGATGGTCTTCCTTCTATGTGAATCGGCCAAGCCGAACTGATCCTGCTTATTATGAACTAAAATCTATAATTTCTGCCCAAATAATTTGAAGATGATTTTATGGTTTTTTTTTTTTGTGGCGCATAATCGATTCATGCTGTGTGTCATTCGGTTAGTTTTATACCCCTCGACTTCCTCGACTGCACCATTACTGTTCCTTTGTAGTTGTGTTTATCTTCGAGCTTTCTGACCACAGCAGTTTATGCTCAAGAACTTGAATAAACTAAGCTATCCTGTAAACTGCTAGGTTTTTGAAGATACGTGGATTCCACCCTGTCGGAGCTCCGACGGAAGGCGAGCACGGCGCCATTCGCTTACAGCTTTGTTTTGACGGTCCTCTTGCTAATAGCACAACTGCGATTTTTTTCCCTTGCCAGTGAACATGCGGCCCTAACTTGTACACGCATAGTACAGCCATGTTCAAGGTCTTCAAATACATTAGAATATTGGAATAGGGAGGAAGGGAAGCCTCAATTTATACCAAAGACAGGATATTTACAGTGGTAAACGGGAAGCGATATGTCAACAAGAAAGGGCGGAAACGATCAGAGATTTAAGAGTCTATACTTTAAAACACTCCGAAAACGGGAAACGGGTTAATTTTTACTTGTGCTTTCAAAAAGAAAAAGAGACCAGCAAATCTAGTAACTTGAACCTTTTGTATAGGATCTTTATAAGCGTTAGCTTTTACTGAAAGTATATAAGAGCGAAGAAAGAGTTTACAAAACACGTTCAAGTAAAAAGTCCTTTGGTAGAGCGAGACTGAGTTGAGATTCCAGTGATTTAGGCTCCTTGGTGACAAGCCTCTTTCCTTTCCTGTTTAAACGTTTCTGTTATCAAACGGACGTACGTAATGTTAAATCCGCTTCGCAGGAAAAATATTATAATACTAGTGACAAAGTGGTATTTAATATTGAAAGTTCAGTAAATGTTGGCGGCCTCGTGGTGTAACGTACTCGCAATACCTGACGGCCATTTTTACTAAAACACTGTGCTTAAGGACTTAACCATTTTGTCTTTTATTTGCGCAAAAATACGACCGGACATAATAAGTTACAAAACAGCATTCAGCTTTTTTTCGCTAGTGGCTAAATAATAGCTGACCGGAGTTTTAGACATGTTTCATTCATCATCCACGACCAAGGAGTGCGCTACTATTAATGGCTTCTACTTCAACATTTGGTAAGAAAAAGTACGATCGTTTTAATTTTGTTTCTGGTAAACTTATGATATTGAAAGGAACCCCGAACTTCTTATTTCAGGTCAAAAGAAATACAACACGATCTTTGTCTAAATACGAAATTGAATTATTCGAAACAATGTAATAATTTTCGGTGTACATTTTTTTTTCAGCCGCCGTCTATGATCCCAATGTCCATTCGTTTTACGACGAACCTCTGCCTTACGCAGAGAGATACCACAAGTACACCGACTTCAAAGAACATAAACCAAGTTACAGAGACGGTGAGTGCAGTATTTAAGTATCTTTTTTTTTTCCGCAGACGTTTGTCAAGAATACTGCGTTTAAAATGGTGGGCCCCATGTTAGACTTTCCAGGGAAGGGTGTTTATTCCAGCTAAAATGAAACGCAGATATTGTAGAACTCTTTACTCTTTTGTGTGTGTGACAGCAAACTGAACAGCAGCGAATACGGCAAAATATTTGTGCAACTACTTGAGAGAGCGGAAGAAACTTGCAGCTCAAATTAATATGATTTATACAACGCAGCTCGAGTCTGTAAACGAAGTATCACAGATATCACACGGTGTTTTTATTTGGGATTTTCTGTTCTTCGCTAATAAGCCCATGTCAAAGACGGCTATTGAAAAAAGCACTAAATCTTTGGTTGCACCTGCCGTGTGACACACGCTCAGTCGAAATAAAACCAAACGAACATCAAATGTTGCCCTTTTAAAATTTCCACAACCCCTTTTTTTAGCCACGGAATTTTTGGGACGTGTAGATTCCTACTCTAAACTGATATTTAATGATACGCCCTTAAACGTTAGACAAAATCCCATGTTCTAGCATGATAAATAATGATAGGATTCTTGTCTTAAAAGCCTGCTCGATATCTCTCTCTACACTAATTACAGGCGCTATTTTGATTGCATTCGTAAAGCAGCAAGCGCTCGACCAGAAATTGAAAGCGACGCGCGAACACCGTAGAGATATTTATCAAACACTTTGCCATTACCTTGTCATTAAACGTAAAAAACCGTTTTCCGGATAAAAGCTACAGTGTAATCTTTGCTTGACCATTATTCTTAACCGAGCAAATTTTTTTGTAAGGTTTTCATTCGAATGTGGCTTTAAGAAAGCGCGACTATCCGCTAAGATTTAATTGCTTAAATTGGTGGAAAACTCAACTCCTTTTCGGTTTTACATCATCAATTAGTTGCAGGAAGTTTTCTTGCCGATTAAGAGAAATATTTTTCAAAAAGACAACTTTCTTGGCGAGATCTTTGCCTCGCTTCAGAATGGGCGTGCAAAGCGTATTTGAAAGGCCCGGATGTTAGCACCACTTGAAGCAGCTAAAATAGACAATAACGACAGAATCAACTTAGTCTGTGTGAATACGGTTTTGTTCCAAAATCAGTAGGAACTTCAATGTCTTTTTAATCAGTTTGGGTATTTTTCTATAAGGCGTTGCTTCGTTGAGCTCTTTTTTGAATAATTAGAAGATAAATTACTTTTAGCGAAATCAAACAGGGTGACGCCACACTTCTCAGGACGTTTGACAAATGTCAAACTCGTTTGATTTGTATTCAGTTAAGGGAACTTTGCACGTCGCAAGATTAATTTCGATCTTTTATTTGTTATTTTCGTTTTGTAACTTAATTAAAACGTGAAATGCAAACGCTTTTGCAGAGATCACCTACCGAACGCTAAATGACCCCACACGCGAAGCAAGCAATTTTGCACAAAACCTATTGCCCTGGACTCAGCCAGAGTATTACGAACCGAGGATATTATGCAAACAGAATTTCCTCGGCCTTAGAAATGCGTCATCTGCTGTGCTGAAGTTGCCTAATCGACTGAAAGTGTTTTGAATATCAATAGAAAGTTAGACGAGCCATTTCATATCTCTGGGCACTTTGTCGAAGTTCAGCTAATGGTGTTTTCTTGCAATTAATCAAGTTTCATCGTATTTCTTTCTATGATAAGCCTTGGCCAATTCGCGTAAGCATGGCTTTTCTCTGCCAGTCTGTTTTTTTTGAATTACTGACAGCTGCAAAGTAGCATTTTATGGGCACAGTCTAATTTGAATACACTGTAAAAAAACTTCAAATAATTTTTCTATTCTTCGGCAAGAAATTAGAGAAGTTCTTAATTGGTATGGCCTTAGATCACAGTGAATAAGAAAGACACCAAATGAGGAAACAACAAAATATAAAGTAAAACATGATTAAATCCTTTGAAATTTGCCAAGTTGCTACTGGGGTGACTTTTTTCGACAATGTAGAATTCAATTCATTCTTGTCGCACTTTTATGATTTCATATATTTTTTGTCCTTCCCAGTTTGATTGTAAAAAATTATAAATCGTTTTTGATTTACCGTGATCTGAGAAAGGCCAGCTAGATTTCAGAATGCCTTACAAATTTTACAAATGTTTTCAGTATGGTTCATAAGTAAACAATTTCTATTGTCTTAACGTAAATTGAACGATGAATTATAGAGAAAAATGTCCTGCTCACGAAGTTGTACGGTATGTATTTTCCAGGATGGCACGAAACACACACAACACAATACTCACGTATTCTTTATGTTTACAGTCATAATCCGTGCCGACTGTTTTCAAAGAATCGATATAAAACGGCGTGTTAGGGTGTTACAAGTTGTCAGATGTACACCAATAGTCTTTAACACTTCCTCTGCATCTGGGCCTGTTGTGCGTGCAAATGTGTTTTGCTCACTGATTAATCTACAAAAGAAAGCGAGCGCGGCCTTTGGCGTTTGACCGAGCAGCCAGTTCTTTGTTCAGTGTGTTTACGCGATATGCTAATACGCTTTTATCCGTTTTTGTTTTCGTCTCGTGGTATTATTTGTTTTATTTTATCGTCTTGCAAGCTCTGTTTCTTTCTTAGACTAGCTTCAAACTAACAATTAATAGAATCCATTTTTTCGATTTCCATGCATCTGTTGTTCCCCAAATGAAGTTGAACTTCAGAAAAAGGCCCGATAAATATCACTGACAGGTATTAAAATGCCCCCAAAAATGACTTATCATTATTCATCTGTCTCTTGTTGGTCCTACTTCATTCTCATTCTATAAGAAGATTCCTAACATTTAATCACTGTATTATTTTGTAACCTTCAGCTCCCGAGTTTAAAGTACCGAGTGGTGTCACGTATCCAGAACCCAGGGCCTTTCAGAGACGGGGGTCGTTACAGCTTTGGCAGTTCCTTGTGGCTCTCTTGGACGAGCCTGAATGTTCCTCGTTTATCGCTTGGACAGGGCGTGGTATGGAATTTAAACTTATCGATCCCGAAGAAGTGGCTCGCAGGTGGGGCATCCAGAAGAACCGTCCTGCTATGAACTACGACAAGCTCAGCCGATCTCTTCGTTATTATTACGAGAAAGGAATAATGCAGAAGGTTGCAGGCGAACGCTACGTGTATAAATTTGTTTGCAGCCCAGAAGCTCTGTTTAGTATGGCTTTTCCTGACTCACAGAAACCTTACATCAAACCAGAGTGTCGGGAACCCAAACCCGTGAGCCCGCATGCATCCCAGCAGCTTCTTCCCATGCCTAAGGAACCTTACCCCAAGCCACCATACCCGCAACAGCATTTTGTCAACCCTACATCCAGTTGTTATCAAGCCGAGTGGGATCTGGACACTTCTTGTGTCTACTAGCTGCTAACCAAACAATATTACGGAAATGCTTAAAACTGTTTACCCACCAAGACAGGAAAATATAGCTTCCTGCGTGATTTGCCAATGGATCGGTTTTCAATATCAAGTAGCTTTTAATATAACGTTATGATTTCTCGTAGTATGCGCTTCACCAAGCGATAGGGTTTCATTGTGACTGCCATGAACCTTGTGTGGGCCATTATTACGATGGCCTTTTCTATACCCAAAAAATAAATGAACAAAGACTAACGATCGACCATCCATTGACAACTCCTCAAATGTTACTGCAGAAATAAAACAGGACAGAAGACAGCAGGCGGGAGTAATGATCAGACCAAGTTTTTCTATGTACAGTCGGCCTTTGTAAAGTTATAACTTCGACCAAGATAAATATGAAAAAATATGGACACGAACTGCCCCAGTATCAACTGTCGGGGGTTGGTGTTTGTCTATATATACATATATGTAACAAAAGCAATTATTATTATTGTTGTTATTATTGTTTATAAGATGTAAAATACATTTTGACTGAATATATATGAAATTAAATTTGTAATATTTGTGAGGCAAACTTGAAAGCTGAAATAAAAAGAGGACAATTATGAAATGGTTTTACTCCAACGTAACGTTCAAAATTCCCACTGCACCTCAAGTAAGCCGATAAACTGACGGTTACCCACAGAACAATCATCGAAAGGTATACATTGTGAATATGGCAGTCCAATGAATAATCACATTTTTATAGCAGACCGTGAGACCTCACGTGACAAAGATATTCTGGGTCTCAGAAGAGAGCTAACGCCCACGAGGCAATGTCCCAATTCCATGAATTCCGTTTGGCTGGACTTCTGACTATTCGATTTCTCATTTGATGCACCACAACCTCGCTTAAGAGTAGAGAGACTTAAATACTACACCGATGAAGATAAAACCAGTTGTACAATCGGACTGGACTATTACTCTACAAGTACCTTCCCATCATGGATCGTGCAGAGGTGCTCTGATGGGCATTGTCACCGAGATGAAGAGCATTTGCTCGTAAAATTCTGGTTTGTTCGAGAATTTTGCAGAAGTGAACTGAGAGATTCTAAGCAAACTTCAAAACAAGATTCCCAATTCATCCCCCACATTCAGTCACTGGGTACTTATGTGCTCTCTAATTCAACGGCCTAGGAAAATAGAGTTTTCCCGAGGTAGATAAAAGTGATAAAAGCGAAACTAGTTAAAATCTGAATATTTAACTTACACCACATTTTACACTAGACAAACGTTTTAATGGATCATTCATTCTTTTGGAGGTGAGTTGGGGACGCTGTATCACACAGGATCGACAATATCCCTCCAATATGTGGAATAGCTCAAAAAAGCACCCCCAGAAAACAGTCAGGAAAAATCACATTTTACTTCCAGGTTTTTAGAGGGTGGGCCCAGCCATCCAACGTCGTGGGGGTGGAGGTCTGGAGGGTGGGTGTGGTGGATCGGAAAAACATTATTTCTGGTGAAGCGAGGTGGGGGAGGGGGAGCTGGTGGGGAGGGGAGGGGTTGACCTTATACCATAGGAGCAATCTATCAAATCTCGACCGTCCCATATAAAAGATAAATTATCCCTTACGTGTTTCAACAAACAAGAGGCGACTAACCCAGGAGGGAACATACAAGGGATACAATTCAAGACATTGCTTTGTTTATTTCACGGCAAGTTGGACTGGGTACCAGAATTTTTAAAACCTCGCCAAAGCCTGGCACTAGGAATGGTAAATGCCCCCCGTGCGAGCGTCTGCGTGGGAGGCTAGTTTCACCAGGGTAACGTGATGTAATATCATTTTTAAAAAGCATCATACGACAAAATGTACTGCTATTTCTGGGCTTTTTTCAATGAGAAGTGCTGTTTACTTTGTACTCATGTGGACAGTACCGCAAAAAATGTAACTCTTGTACCCAGGACCATTGTTCTCGGAATGCTCGCCTTACCCGGCCCAGAGATTTTGTGCACCGATGCAAAACACAAAGCTGCTTTCAAACAAATTGTGCGTACATACTTACACCATTTTCAGATCAGATTGCCCACCTAAAATGGCGGTAAGTAGCTTAGATTGACGATTTTAGTTCCAAGTTGCAATACAGGAATTTACAGCAACATTCTCAGGGAGCTACGGTTAAAGTATGTCAGCTTGAGTTTAATTAAAAGTTAGCTTATCTTAGTATATATCGCTGCAGTACCACTGTGCAAGATACAAAGATCGAGATTAGTTTACGTAAATTCAGCTGTTGTTTAATGTGTTAAGCCGTAGCTATGAATGTTTTTGTCTCTAAACGTTGTTTAATTTTTAAATGGTAATCCCATTATGTCTATTATGACAGTGCACAACAAAAATGGTTGAAGTGGCATGCCTCACAGAGGAACACAAGCTAAGCTTATGCAAATGTGTAATTTCAGAAATCACCCAATTAGATCCAAGATCAAACACTTTAAGTCAAATGAGCCGCTCCAAAAATATAATTAGCACTCATACATGGTGCAACACACTTTTTTTTTGGATCAAACACGATTCTATGGCATGAGAATTTGTTGCAAGGCCCACCGGCCCATCCCAACGAATATGTTAATTAAACACTCATGGTATCCTGAGGGACACATTTATCTACTTTGTGTAAGATTTTGAGAACTAAAAATAGATAGTACATAACAGATGATAAGGACCAATTGCAAGGCTAGGATTACTAACAATGCGATGGATGAAAACGGATTTACTTTACGACAAAGTTTATTATGCAAGGCATACGTTAGTAAGTTTGGCTTAATCTCATATTCTTCTGAGATTTTGTAGAGAGTTTGTTTTGGCATCAAGCTACTTTTGAAACTACTGTCAATAATAAACTAAAATTTCAATGTGAAAGTGAGTGCTGGTGAGGGGAAAGTGGTCATTGTGATAGAGGAGAAGTACATAGAAAATTAGGCTATTTCAGCAGCACTAGGATACTCCCTTATTAAGAAGATGGCTGTGTTTGGAGGGGACAAATAATGGTAGCTGTTGACCTGTGCACTGCCGTTTTGGTATGTCCTCGTTATGACTAACAACAACCCTGTGTGTTACCATTTGCTTGGTGTGTTTTTGGAATATTTCTTTGACTATGAGCAGTCTTTCTTTTGCTCAAAAATCCTTGGGGTTCCTGTGAGTATTGTGCCATTTTCCAAGGGGATCATTTAGACCCCAAGTTTGAGACAAGTATCACAAGTGTGAAGGATGTGAAATTCCTTATATACGTTAACTGTAACTGCAACTGTAACTGTAACTAAAAACAGTTCTCTTGGCTTAAATAATGTTATATTCTTCTGAGATTTTGCTCAGAGTTTGTTTTAGCATGAAGTTACTTTTGAAACTACCAAATAATAATAAATTAATTAGAACAGCAGAACTATTTTCAACACAAAATTATGTGGTGGGATGTCATTGTCAAGTAACTACTGTACTTAATACTCAGTCAGACTCAATCGGAGAAAAATTGTTTGTTTACGTAACATAGCGTCCTAATAGTCACTTCTTCTTGTTTTCTTGTCACTTAACATATTTTGCCATGTTATGCACATAGCTTGTAGATCTATTTATAATGCAAAAACTAACCCACACATTTACTTGACAATGGCATCCGACGATGTTGAAACATAGTTTATTACATTTCACTGATTTTTGTAATGAAAATATTCCCTCAAGCCTTACTCATTAAATAGCAGAACTGCTGAGAGATTTGTTTTCAGTGATTATACTCATGGATTTAATACATAGTTATAATGCTCACTTGGATTTTAAAATTACTTGAATGAAATAAATAAAATATTGCCCTCAGCTTACGGCCTTGGGCCATACTTAAGACCTTTCCAAAGTTTTTCTTAGTACGAACCTCACACCAGCAAATAACATATATATATCTCCTTTTGTGTGGTGAAGATCATTTTAGTGTTACCTGAACTTGTCTTAAATTCTGGTCATATATAGCTCATGACTTCATTTGTAACATTGAGTTTTGTCTCTCGGTTTTAACAGTCAACCCCCTCTGACCTGGACACGATCAAAGGGAGTACTTCAACTAAAAAACCAAGGGTTAAGAGAAGACTTGAATTTTCAGCTTCAGATTACAAATCAAAGAAAAAGATCCGCCTGAAGAGTGATGTAATTATTTCTATCAGTCCTGTAGAGGTTAAAAAGCACAGAATTTCACCTTCTAGGGAGCAGCAGATACCTAAGGAGGAGGTTTGTTTTACCTTTTTTGTACCATATGTTTTAGTGATGGCATGATAATATTAGAAGTCTTATGGTGCATTTACTCTTGAGCATTTGCTGGGTTAAACATTTACTGAGGTCAAGTTACTTAAACTTGGGTACATTTGTACAGAGTTTATACTGGCTGAAATAGGCCCTTTGCATGATCCGGTCACACGGTACAAAATCACACATGCTGGTGAGCAAGTTGCACAGTGGGACTTCCAAAACAATGCCACTCGTACCAGTCCACCTGGATCTGCCTTTGTCCCACTGCGGAACTTGCTCACCATCATGTGTGATTTTGTTCCATGTGACCGGTTCATGCAAAAGGCCTCTTGGCTGAAATAACCCAGGTTAATCTGTCATTGCTTGTACCACCTCACTGGCAAATCATTATCATTGCTTTTTATTCAATATTATTGTGCCAAAAGTTCAGCTTGCTGATTGTATGCTGGTATGGATAATTATATGTAAAATATGTGGAATACCGTAAATCCTTGAATTAGTGCCTCCCCTCAAATAAGCGCTCCCTTTGAATGAGCACCCCTCATTTCGGCCAAAATTTAAACTAAGTGCCTCCCCTTGAATGAGTACCCCCCTCCTCTCCCCCTGGCTTATGGAAGAGTGCTGAGACAACAGAGGATGTATAGTTTTGGTTGTTTTCAATCACAAACAGGTGATCATCAACTTATTCAAGCACTGCACATTGACCATTGCAACGGATGGTAGTGAAGATCTGCTGATTCATTGCCTAAAGCCAACCAACCTTGTGCAGCAGGCCTAGACCGGCTCAAGGGGTTATATTACATGGTTCTTCAAGAGAGACAGGATCCCTCTGAGACTTCTGAGGGACTGACACATACATATGTTACAAAAAACGTGATCATATCTGACCATAATTTTGGAGAAATTAAATAAGTGCCCCGTAGATTAAGCACCTCCCTCGAATAAGTGCCCTGTGTCCTCTAAATTTGAAATAAGTGTCCGGGTACTAATTTGAGGATTTACAGTATGCATCCACCCTGGTGAGACAATACAGTTACATGAAAACAAGAACTACTATGATATCTTTAACCTGATGGTATGGATCAACTTTGGTGACCATTTGAAAAAATAAATAGGGTTTTGAATACACTGTTTATTAGTCACCGATTAACTGGCTGTTGTGGAGAGGTTATTTTGGTAGTTGCGATGAGTTTTAGTGACTGTGGCCATTGCCATCATGGAGAGGTGGTCATTGTACAAAGGTTAGAATAAGAGTGAATGTATAGACTATCTGCAAGGACCTAAGAAAGTTGCTGTTGTAGAGAGGCAGCCATTAGTGGAGGTTCTACTGTAATGTTTTTTTATGCTGATCACTTCTGAGAATTGATGGTTTTTCCAAACCAGTGTGACATAATTTTAATTAAAAAATCTGGTGGAATTGTTGCTCATTGTTTTTGTACAAATTCTTGTTAACATTTGTGGGGGTGCAGTGGCCTCATGGTCAACTGTGCACTTGAATCCCGATTGAGCAGTCCAGGTTTGAACCCTTCCCTTGGACATTGTGTTGTGTTTGTGGGGAAGACACTCACAGTGCTTCTCTCCACCCAGGTTGTAAATTGGTGGCTGAGGGTAACCCTGCAATAGGGAGTAGGGATGGTGTAGGGTTAAGAGTGCTCACCTCCCACCAGTGTGGCCTGGGTTTGACTGTGGCCCAGTGCTATATGTGGGTTGAGTTCATAGTTGGTTCTCTCCTCAACTGTTTTATTTTTATGGTGTGGCACTTGAATCTCAGGTTTGGGCAACTTTAAAATGCTGTGTTGATTTTGATGTTTTATTAGTTGATCTTGTGTAGGAATGTTTCCCAGTTTCTTTTCAAGGAAGGAGCATGTGCCCTTAGGTTAATTATGGCTGAGAGTCTGGTGGATTAAGGATTTTGTTGATTCTGACCTTGCTTTGCTTAAAGGCGGACTGTTTTCCTCTCCTCTCAAAATTAGCAGCTCTTAATATATCAGCTAGCTGTTGCATTATGATGTGGTATTGGATGGTCCTCTGTTTGTTTAAGTCGAGAGACTGATAAGTATCACTCTCGTTATTTGAAACAATGATGCTATTTGTTTTTAAAATTAAGTTTTGATATGATATATTTAGTTACAGTGTCAAAAACATGTGTTTTGTCACAACAGCCTGAAGCAGCTGACTTTGTTTTTGGCCAATTGATATGGGGCCGGCTAAAGGGCTATGACTGGTGGCCTGGATGTGTTGTCTCATATAATGAAGCACAAAAAGCTCCTCCCTCACCAAGTACTCACTGGGTCAAGTGGTTTGGAGATAACAAGCTTTCAATGGTTTGTAAGATTAAAATCTCCACACTGTAAATCCTGTTATTTTATTTTATTTTTTCTTTAAGCAAGTTTTTACTTCTGGGGTTAATGTCTATATTTTTCCCCACATTATTCTTATAGATTTGCAACTTTGAATTCAAATATATGTACTGAGAGGAAGACAAACTGATATTAAAAAAAATTATTATGGACAATACATCAGAAATTTCTATGCTTATTTCCTTTTTTATAATTCTGACAAACTGCAAAACAGTATTTGTCTCAGAGATTGATAATTATATTACGTACTAAAAGTGTAAGGTTAACTCATCTTGACTAAATCATTTGCTTGTAGCTTCCTGTGCAGTGTTTACGGCCACTATCTCCGTTCAGTGAAAGTTTCAACCTTCCAAAAATGAGAGGACTTTATAGGAAAGCCATCATTACTAGCCTAGAGGTAAGGAATTCCTTTCAAAATGAGGAAAATATCTTTCAGCACTAGGTATGTTGCACACTTCAATAGAATAATATTACAAATGAAATCTCATAAATTATAGACAAAAACCACCACCGCTATCACAAGCAAATACAAGAACAACAAAAACAATGGACAATCTGGAAAGTCTGGATACATTCTGGTGCAAATACTACTACTCAGTCACTCAACAGGTCATTTCCAAGTGACTGGTTTTGTTTAAATGAGCTTGATTTCTGCAAAAGTGTATTCTGTAGATGGAACACGTTTTTTTTTCATATAATTTGTCTAAAGTTTTGCATTAAAATTTGTTTAGACACCTGAGGTAAAGATCAATAAATATTTTAAGAGTGATTATCACGCCCACATCTGGATCTTTCTGTAGGGAATTTTTTTTTGTTTGTGGGAGAGAGAGCATGTATCCTAAAAAACTGGGTTATAAGGACCTTTTATATATTTTCACCTACATCTACATTTAATAATTGATGACGCTTTCGCAAACAGTCAATATAAATTTACAAAAGGATAAAAAATAAAGTATACTAAATAAAGTATACTAAATAAATAAATAAATAAATAAATAAATAA